>Ga0247803_1000118_pt1 | contig 47245 bp, 52 predicted proteins | sample UWRJL014104B1_FD_180928 | JGI IMG/M metagenome (GOLD analysis project Ga0247803, IMG submission 180928) | Plant litter microbial communities from Arlington Agricultural Research Station in Wisconsin, United States - UWRJ-L014-104B-1 | ecosystem: Environmental > Terrestrial > Plant litter >... | reverse complement strand
ATCTACCACCCCACGCAGGAGCCTTCGGTCATCGAGGTCAAGTCCGAGCGTGCCCAGTACTGGCTCTCCGTCGGCGCCCAGCCGACCGAGCAGGTTGCGGCACTCCTCAAGCTGACCGGCGACTGGGGCATCTTCAAGGGTGACAAGAACGCCGTCTCCACCGTCAAGATCAAGGAGCCGAAGGCTGCCTTCGTCGCCGACGAGAAGAAGAAGCCGGTTCTGAAGCCCAAGGCCGAGAAGCCCGCAGCCAAGGCCCCGACCGAAGACGTTGCCGCCGAGGCAACCGAAGAGGACAAGGCGTAATTTTGCTCGCTCCCGCGCTTGAGCACCTCGTCAAGGGAATCGTTGATCACCCGGACGACGTGCACGTTGTAGCCCAGAACTCACCCCGTGGCGAGGTGCTCGAGGTTCGTGTGAACCCCGAGGACCTCGGCCGGGTGATCGGCCGCGCCGGTCGCACCGCCAAGGCGCTGCGTACTCTCGTGGCCGCTCTGGCCGATGGCAAGCGCGTGCGGGTCGACGTTGTCGACACCGACTTCTGAAGCGGGTAGTGACTAGCCCCTCATGAGCGACGACAGCACGACCCCAGCCACCCAATTGCGGGTGGGGCGCCTCACCAAGGCCCACGGCCTCAAGGGCGCCATCAAGCTGGAGCTGTTCACGGATGACCCGGGACGACGTTTCGTCCCGGGCGCCGTGTTCACCCTCCAGGTGCCGACCAGCTCACCCTGGCACGGCAAGACCATCGAACTCGTCGAGCTGCGCTGGTACAACCAGCACGCCGTCGGGTTCTTCAAGGGCGTCCCCGACCGCGAGGCCGCGGAGACCCTGGCCAAGGCCATCCTCTGGATCGACCAGGACTCCGCCGAGCAGACGGATGAAGAAGACGCCTGGTACGACCACCAGCTGGTGGGCCTCGCCGTCGTTCGCGACGGAGTGCAGATCGGCACGCTCACGCGCCTCGAACACCTGCCGGCCCAAGACCTCCTCATCGTGAAGACCGCCAACGGCGAGGCGATGATCCCCTTCGTCAAGGCGATCGTGCCCTCGGTCGACGTCAAAGCCGGTGTCATCACGATCACCCCGCCGCCCGGGCTCCTCGAAGAGCTGCCGGACGAGCCGGACACCGACGACGACGCCGAACCCGTCAGCACGGATGCCGACGGCACGGATGCCGCAACGGCCGCAGATCCCGAAACCCCAGAAGAACCGGCAGCGACGCCGACTCCAGACGGTCAGGACGCATAGCTGCGCCTGACCCAGTTCACGGGGAGAGGCGCGCCGCGCCACACCTACTTCACGTTCGTATAGATCGCGGCCGTTGAAGAGGAGTACCGTCGCATGTCCTATGTGAAACCGGACCAGCTGATCGATCAACTGGTCCATTCCGGAGTCGTCAAGAGCAACCTCACCGCTCGCCAGATGTTCGTTCGCGGCACGCTCTCCGGGGCGATCCTCGGGGCGGCGACGACCCTCGCATTGACCGCGGCGGCCCAGACCGGCCTGCCGATCGTCGGCGCCCTGGTGTTCCCCGTCGGTTTCTGCGTGATCCTGATGCTCGGCCTCGAGCTGGTCACCGGTAGCTTCGCGCTGATCCCGCTGGCGATCCTCGAGGGCCGCACCAGCATCGCCAAGGGCCTGAAGAACTTCGCCATCGTCATCCCCGCGCACATCTTCGGCGCCGGCCTCTACGCCGTGCTCTACGTGGGCGTCATCACCTACCTCGGCACCGACACGACCGACCCGATGATCCAGGCGATCATCCACATGGCCGAGCACAAGGTCCTGCCGTACGCGGCCATCGGCGGCGGCGGCATCCTGGTGGCCATCATCAAGGCCATGCTCTGCAACTGGATGGTGGCGCTGGGCACCATCATGTTCTACACGTCCACCTCCGCGGCGGGCAAGATCCTGGGCATGTGGCTGCCCGTGCTCACATTCTTCGGCCTGGGCCTCGAGCACGCCGTGGTGAACATGTTCGTCATCCCGGCCGGCATGCTGCTCGGCGCCGATATCAGCTTCGGCGACTGGTGGGGGTGGAACACCGGCCCGGTCCTGATCGGCAACTTCATGGGCGCCGTGCTCTTCACCGCCCTGCCGCTGTACTTCTCGCACCGCAACAAGGTCAACCGCGCCGCGGCCCTGCACGACGACGACGACGCCGAGAGCACGCCGGAACTCGCCGCCAGCCACTCGTAGACTTGCCCCTATGCGCATCGACATCATCAGTATTTTTCCGGAATTCTTCGGTGTGCTGGACATCTCCCTTCTCGGCCGGGCCCGGCAGTCCGGCCTGATCGACCTCGCCGTGCACAACCTGCGCGACTTCACCCACGACCGGCACAACACCGTCGACGACACGCCATACGGCGGTGGCGCCGGCATGGTGATGAAGCCGGAGCCGTGGGGCGAAGCGCTGGACAGCATCCTGCCCGCCGCGCCCGAACCTGGTGCGGCCGCGCCGGATGCCGCCGGTGGCCCGGTCCTGATCTTCCCGTCGCCGGCGGGGGAGCAGTTCACCCAGGCGATGGCCCGCGATCTCGCCCAGGAACCGCACCTGGTGTTCGGCTGCGGACGCTACGAGGGTATCGACCAGCGCGTCGTCGACCACTTCGCCGGCCGCGGCCAGGTGCGCCTGGTCAGCCTCGGCGACTACGTGCTCAACGGGGGTGAGGTGGCCGTCATGGCCATGATCGAGGCCATCGGCCGGCTCATCCCCGGTGTGGTGGGCAACCCGGAGAGCCTCGTCGAGGAGTCCCACGAGGACGGCCTGCTGGAATACCCCAGCTACACCAAGCCCGCCAGCTGGCGCGGCCTGGAGGTGCCGCCGGTGCTGCTCAGCGGCAACCACGGCGCCATCGCGACCTGGCGCCGGCAGCAGCAGATCGAACGCACCCGGAAGGTGCGCCCCGACCTGGCTCCCGCGGCCGATGCCGCCGATGCCGCGCTTCTGCCTCCAGCGAACTCCAAGGCTCGGAGACGTCCCCGCGAGTAATCTGGGGACTGTGATTCTCCGCAGGGTCTTCTACTACTGGCAGTTCGTGGCCGTCGGCGCGCTTCCGCTCTGGCTCATGGTCGCCGCGTCGATGTTCGGCAGCACCGCGTGGCAGGTGCTCGGCGCCACGTTCGGCGCGGTCGCCATCGGGTTCGGCCTGCTCGTGGTGAGCCTGCTCATCCTGGCCCGCAAAGAGGTGCGCGCCGCCAAGGCGGTGTCCTGGGCCGACGTGGGCGTGCTCACCCTCTGGCACGCTCTCATCGTGCTGATGGGCGTGTACTCGGTGACGGCGCCCTGGTTGTCCGTCCTCGTGGTGCTCGTCGGCCTCGGCGCGTTCTGGTTCGTGCTCTGGGAACTCTTCGACGCCGCTCGCAAACGCGTGCGCGAGGCCCTGGTCTACATCGACGAAACCGCCAGGTTCGGCACGGTCCCGGCCGGGCAAAGTCCGTTCCAGCCGATGACCGACCGCTCCGCCGGGCGCCCGGACGGGGCCGGCAACAACACGGCGCATCCGACGCCCGCTGACCCGTCGGTGATCATCATCCAGGAGAAGCCGACCGACCGGTAGGTTCCGCGCCGTCCGCGGCGTTTGGTGCGGAGGCCGGTTTAGTGGCAGAATAAGCGTTTGTGCCGCGGCATGTCTCTGCCACAGGGGAGCTGCATTTCTATCGGCACGCACACACTCAATTGGTCGCCACCACCTCACCCTCGGTGAGGGGGCGGGGCGCCACTAAAACGTCCTCGACCTGTGGCGGGTACAGAGAGCGAATAACATGCATATTCTCGACCAGGTGGACGCGGCATCGCTGCGTTCAGACATCCCGGAGTTCCGCGCCGGCGACACCGTCAAGGTCCACGTCAACATCGTTGAAGGCGCGCGCTCGCGTGTCCAGGTCTACCAGGGCGTCGTCATCGGCCGCTCCGGCGAAGGCGTTCGCGAGACCTTCTGCGTCCGTAAGGTCAGCTTCCAGGTCGGCGTCGAGCGTACCTTCCCGGTGCACTCCCCGGTGATCGACCACATCGAGGTCGTCACCCGCGGTGACGTGCGTCGCGCGAAGCTGTACTACCTGCGCGGTCTGCGCGGCAAGAAGGCCAAGATCAAGGAAAAGCGCGACTAAGCAGCGCCAGTCGCGACACGCCCAGAGAACACCCTGAGCGTATTCGCAGCCCGCTGGATTTACCCCTGAGCTCCTCCCCGCTAAACTGGGCGAGGAGCTCAGGCGGTTAAATGACAGACAACACTCTGCCCTCGCGATCGCATCGCCTGGAACCAGATTCGTCGCGCAAGAAGCGTGGCGTCGCGATATTCATTCGCGACCTTCTCATCATCTTCGTGGTGGCATTGCTCATCTCGTTCCTGATCAAGACGTTCCTCGTGCGCTCGTTCTACATCCCCTCCGGGTCGATGGAGAGCACCCTGCTGGTCAACGACCGCATCATCGTCAACCAGCTCGAGCCCGGCCTGATCCCCGTCTCCCGCGGTGACGTCGTCGTCTTCCGCGATCCGGGCGGATGGCTGCCGCCGCAGGCGCCCATCGAGCAGAACCCCATCGTCGCAGCCCTCGACTGGACCATGTCCGTGGTGGGCCTGTCCGCGCCGGACAGCAACGACCACCTCATCAAACGGATCATCGGCCTGCCCGGAGACCACGTGGTGTGCTGCAACACGCTGGGCCAGATGAGCGTCAACGACATTCCGCTCAGCGAGCCGTACGCCCTGCTGCCCGAAGGCCAGACCAGCGTGTCCAAGGACGCGTTCGACGTCGTCGTTCCGGAGAACTCGCTGTGGGTGATGGGGGACAACCGTTACGACTCCCTCGACTCGCGCTACCACCCGAACACTCCAGGCAAGGGCTTCGTTCCGATGGACAACGTGGTGGGCCGCGCCCTGGTAATCAGCTGGCCGCTGGACCGGTGGAGCTGGTTGGACGACTACCCCGAGGTGTTCCGCGGGGTCGAGGACGCCGACAAGTGAACCTCGCCGACCTGACCGGGACCCGCCCATGATGATGGCCGTCGTCGAGCCCACCCTCGAGGTGGAGCTGGCGATGCTCGCCGCCGGCGCCAGCTGCGTGATCGGCTGCGACGAGGTCGGCCGCGGCGCCCTCGCCGGCCCCGTCGCCGTCGGTGTGGCCGTGGTGACCGCCGACGTCGGCGCGTTCCCCGCTGGGCTCCGCGACTCCAAGCTGCTGAGCGAACCACGCCGGGAACTCCTCGCGCCCCTCGCCGCGGCCTGGGTGAAGCACAGCGCGGTCGGACTGGCGTCAGCGCAGGAGGTCGACGCGGTCGGCATCATCGCCGCGCTCGGCCTGGCCGGCAAGCGCGCCCTGGCCCAGCTGCACGCAGACGGCGTCGACATCGTCGGCGGCGTGGTGCTCCTGGACGGCAACGACGACTGGCTGAACAAGGCCCTCACCACCCCGCTGTCCGTCGTGACCCGGATCAAGGCCGACCAGGACTGCGCATCCGTCTCCGCCGCATCCGTGATCGCCAAGGTGCACCGGGACCGGTTGATGATCGCCGCAGATCTCGCCAGCCCCGGCTACGGCTGGACGGGCAACAAGGGCTACGGCAGCGCCGCGCACATGAGCGCGATCGGCGAACTCGGCGCCAGCGAGCACCACCGGCTGAGCTGGCTCAAAACTCCCGCCTAGCTTCTGCGCGTAAGATTGTCTCACCATGGAAGAAGAAGAGTTCGAGGACTACGACCGCGAGGTCGAGTTGGCCCTATACCGCGAGTATCGAGACGTTGTGGGGCAGTTCCAGTACGTTGTCGAAACCGAGCGCCGCTTCTACCTCGCAAACGAGGTCGAACTCGTTCGTCGTGACACCGAACACGACTTCTACTTCGAATTGACGATGAAGGATGTCTGGGTCTGGGACGTCTACCGCTCCGACCGTTTCGTGAAATCGGTGCGCGTGCTGACGTTCAAGGACGTCAACGTGGAGGAGCTGGCCTCCAAGGACTTCGAGCTGCCCAAGGAACTCGCACTCGACGAGTAACCCGTTTTCTGGGCCGGCCGGCTGCTAGCGTGTGCGGATGAGCGCACGCCACAACCCGTCCCGCACCGCTGCCGCCGCTCCGGCCGGTACTGCGGCCCGCCACCGCGCCGCACCTGAGCCGGTGGATGCCGCCCAGGCCACCGTCTCCGCGGCGCTCGACCTGGCCCCCCTGATCGACGGCCACAACGACTGGGCCTGGGAGTGCCGCGAGAACCGAGGCTATTCCGTCGAGGGCCTGGACGGGCATCTCGACACCGACACCGACATCGCCAGGCTCCGCGCCGGTCGGGTGAGCGGTCAGTTCTGGTCGGTGTACGTCGAGGACACCCTCCTCGGCGCGGACGCCGTGCAGGGCACCCTGGAACAGGTCGACTGGGTGTACCGGCTCGTCGCACGGTACCCCGAGACCTTCGTGATCGCCACCAGCGCCGCCGGGGTGGAAGGCGCCCGTGCCAGCGGCCGCATCGCCTCGCTGCTGGGCGCCGAGGGTGCGCACTCCCTGAACGATTCACCCGCCGTGCTGCGGATGCTGGCCAGGCTCGGCGTGCGCTACCTCACCCTCACCCACGTGCACAACACCAGCTGGGCCGACTCCGGCACCGACGAGCCGGTGCACAACGGCCTGAGCCCGCGTGGTGTCGAGTACATCCGGGAACTCAACCGGCTGGGCATGCTCGTGGACCTCTCGCATGTCTCCCCGGCGACGGCGCACGCGGCCCTGGACGTCACGACCGCCCCGGTGATCTTCAGCCACAGTTCCTGCCACGCCGTCACCGCCAACCCGCGCAACGTGCCGGACGACGTGCTCGCGCGCCTGGCCGACAACGACGGTGTGCTGATGCTCACGTTCGTGCCGCAGTTCGTCTCGGCCGAGTACGCCGACTGGTTCGGCGGCGACAAGAGCACCCCCGCACCCCGGGTGACCCTGGCGCAGGTGGCCGACCACGTGGAGCATGCGCGGGACGTCGCCGGCATCCGCCATATCGGTCTGGGTGGCGACTTCGACGGCACCGACGAGTTTCCCGAACAGCTCGAGGGCGTGGACGGCTACCCGGCCCTGCTGCTCGAACTGGCCCGGCGAGGCTGGAGCGCCGCCGAGCTGGCTGCCCTGGCCGGCGCCAACGTGCTGCGGGTGTTGCGAGCCACGGACGCCGCCTTCGCCGGCGACGACTCGGCGCTGACCCGGCTCATCCGCTGAGCCGTCGCCCGGTCAGGGTGTGCGGGGCTCGCAGATGACCACCGGGATGTCCCTGGTGGTCTTCTTCTGGTAGCCGGCGTACCCGGAATAGGCGCGCACGATCGCCGGCCACAACGCCGTCTTCTCGGCCTCGCTCGCCGTGCGGGCCCGCATCGGGCGGGTGCGGCCGTTCTCGGTGAGTTCCACGTCGGGCTGGGCGAGCAGGTTCAAGTACCAGAACGGGTTGCGGTCGTCGCCGCCCTTCGACGCGATGAGCACCACCCGGTCGGGTTCATGGATCGGGGCGGTGAGCATCGTGGAGCGTCGCTCGCCGCTCTTCCGCCCGATGGTGTGCAGCTCCACCACGGGCATCGGCCCGATCTTCCAGCCCAGCCGGCCGCGGGAGAGCACCTGCAACGACCGGTGCACCGCGTTCATGGCTCGCATCGACAGGTCGGTCAGGCGGTCGGATGTCATGGGATCAGCCTAGGACCGCGCACAGTCGCCCCGCCGGTTGACACCCGGACGGGGGCTGGATACCGTCCCCTGCGACAGCGCTCCATCCCGTACCCCAGATGAACTAAGGAGTTTCCATGTCCGACGAATCCGTCTTCCTCTACCTCGGTGTGTATCCCAACGCGGCAACCGCCGAGTCCGACCTCGAGGTTGTGCGTGAGCTGCACTCCAGCAAGGTGATCGGAACCTACGACGCCGCCGTCGCCACCAAGGAGGCCGACGGCTCGGTGCAGGTGCACCGCAAGACCAGCAAGCACGCCGGCTGGACCGGGGTCGCCGCCGGCGCCGTCGTCGGGCTGCTGTTCCCGCCGGCGATCATCGGCAGCGCCATCGTCGGCGGCGCGGCCGGCAGCGTCGTCGGTCACTTCTGGCGGAGCCTGGACCGCGGCGACATCAAGGAACTCGGCGAAATGCTCGATTCCGGTGAGGCCGCGCTCATCGTCGTGGGCAAGGACCGTCTCGACGAGGAGTTCCGCAAGGCCGGCCTTGTCGCCGAAAAGCACATCCAGAAGGAACTCAAGGTCGATGCCAAGGAGCTCGACAAGGAGCTCGCGCAGGCGTCCAAGGAGATGCAGACGGCGGAGCGCACCGACACGGTCTAGCCGAGTCGGTCTCGCCACGTCCGACGACCCTCGACGGCCCGCTCCTCCACAGGGAGCGGGCCTTCGCGTGTCTGCACAGTCTCAGACAGCGCCGGCCGTACCGAAGCGGGTCCCCGCACGCTGGTCGCGGAGGTGCTCGTGGCACGCAAAGACGATTTGGGCCGGCGCGGTGAGGACTGCGCCGCGGCATTCCTGGTGGGCGCCGGTTACACCGTGGTGGAGCGCAACTGGCGCTGTGCGCAGGGCGAGATCGACCTGATCGTGGCCAAGGACGGCGACATCGTGTTCGTCGAGGTGAAGACCCGCTCCGGAACCGGCTACGGGCATCCGTTCGAGGCCATCACAGTGGCCAAGCTGGCCCGGTTGCGTCGGTTGGCCGGGGCCTGGTGCGCAGAATTCGAGCCCCGGGCGCGCAACATCCGGATCGACGCCGTCGCCGTGATCGCCCGGCCCGGCCGCGCTCCCGTGGTGGAACACCTCGAGGGCGTGTTCTGATGAGCCTCGCCCGCACCCATTCCGTCGCTCTGATCGGCCTCGCCGGGTCACTCGTCGAGGTCGAGGCCGACATCTCCAGCCAGCTGCCGGGGATGAGGCTGATCGGGCTTCCGGATGCGGCCCTGGCCGAGGCCGCCGAACGGGTGCGCGCCGCAGCCAAGAACTCCGGTTGCGCGTTGAACGGCCACCGGCTCACCGTGAACCTCTCACCCGCGGCCCTGCGCAAACACGGCTCCGGCTTCGACCTCGCCATCGCCCTGGCCTGCCTCGCCGCGGACAACGTTGTGCCCGCTGCGTCGGTGGGGGCCGTCGTGCACATCGGCGAGCTCGCCCTGGACGGGCGGCTGCGCCCGACACCCGGCATGCTGCCGGCGGTGATCGCCGCAGCTCGGCTGGGGCACCGCACGGTGATGGTCCCGGCCGGTAACGCCGAGGAGGCGGCCCTGGTGCCGGGGATTCGGGTGGTGGGGGTGGCCTCGCTTCGCGACGCGCTGATCTGGCATGGCGCCCGGTTGGAGCCCCAGGACGTGGAGGTGCTGTGCGCTCCGGCGGAGGAGGAGCCGGCCGACGAGAACCTCGACCTGCTCGATGTGGTCGGCAACGACGAGGCCATCCTCGCCCTGCAGGTGGCGGCGGCCGGCGGCCACCACCTGTTCATGCTGGGACCGCCCGGCGCGGGCAAGACCATGCTCGCGGCCCGGCTGCCCGGGCTGCTGCCCGACCTGGGCCCGGCCGCGTCGCTGGAGGTGAGTTCTCTGCGGTCGCTGAGCGGCCGTCCGGTGGGGCGCTCACTGATCACCCGGCCCCCGCTGGAGGCGCCGCACCACACCATCACCGCCGCCGCGATGGTCGGTGGTGGCAGCGGGCAGATCCGGCCCGGTGCGGCGGCGCGGGCGTCCCACGGTGTGCTCTTCCTCGACGAGGCACCGGAGTTCGCCGGCGCCGTGCTGGACGCCCTGCGGCAGCCACTGGAATCCGGTCAGATCAGCATCCACCGGGCGAACGCCGTCGCGCATTTCCCGGCGAGATTTCAGCTGGTGCTGGCCGCGAACCCCTGCCCGTGCGGCCAATACGGTACCGGCGACCAGGAGTGCACCTGCCCGCCGAACTCCCGGCGCCGCTACCTCGCCCGGATCTCCGGCCCGCTGCTGGACCGCATCGACATTCAGCTCACAGTCACCCGGGTGACCGCCGCGCAGCTGCGCATCACCGCCGACGGCGGCCGACTGTCCAGCGACGTGGCCAGGCGCCGGGTGGTGGCCGCCAGGGAGGCTGCCGCCCAGCGGCTGGCCGGCACACCGTGGACGCTGAACTCGCAGGTGTCCGGCCCGTGGCTGCGCAGCCCGGAGCGACGCCTGGATGCCCCGGTGACAGCGATGCTCGACCGCGCCCTGGAGCGGGGCGGGATCACCATGCGCGGCTATGACCGGATCTTGCGCGTGGCCTGGTCCGTCGCGGATTTGACCGGTGTCGCCAGACCCGGGCCGGACGAAGTTGGGCAGGCACTGTACCTGCGGAAGGGAATGGCGTCATGACACTGTTCGGACTCGACGAGACGGTGGTGACCGCGCTCACGGCGGGCGTGCGCCCGGCAGTCTCGGCACCAGACGGGGTGCTGCCGGCGGATGCGGGGCCCGCCGACGCCCGGCTCCCCGATGCGCAGCTGTCCGATCCGGGGGAGGTTTTCGCCCGGGCGGCCTGGACCACCATCGCCGAACCCGGCGACGGGGTGGCCGGCGCCGTGGTGGGCCTGCTCGGCGCGGCGGCGGCGCTCCGCTCGGTGGTCGAGGCGTGGCCGCCGGACCGGCTGGCCGGCACGCTCACGGACACCGTGGACGCGTACGAGGCGGGTGACCCGGCAGGACTCCGCCCGGAGCTGGAGCAGGCCCTCGCCCGGTGGCGACCACGGTTGTCGTCGACCGAGGTGATCCGGTCGCTCCAGCAGGCTCGGCGCACCGGCACGGCACTGCTCCTGCCGAGCGATCCGCTCTGGCCCGCCGCGGTCGGTGACCTGGGCCGGCACGCCCCGCTCGCGCTGTGGTGGCGGGGCCGACCGGATGCCCTCGCGGCGCTTCGCCATTCGATCGCCCTGGTCGGAGCCCGCGCCGCCACCGGATACGGCGAACATGTGGCGATGGAGGCGGCCGCCGGCCTCGTCGACCGGGGTCTGGCCATCGTCTCCGGCGCGGCGCACGTTCTGTAACCGAATTGCTGTTGTTGGACGGGGAGGGACGCTTCATGCACGGTGGTGAGCGCGGGCACAGCTTCCCCAGGAAGTTCTCCTTCAACGTACCTATACGGGCAACATCTTGCTCGATGCTTGCAGAAGCCTCGGGTTGCGCATCCTGGGTTCGCGATCCGGCAAAAGCGCCGAGGTACTGATCGTTGCGACGGCTTTGGGCCGCTAAGTGCTCTCACCAATCCCAAATGGATCCCGCACGATCATCGTGAGGTCACACGAGGGGCATCGCTGCACGACTCCGAGGCCGAGTTGCGTCTCGACCGCCCCCGCGTTCATCTCCTCCGAGCACGCAGGGCACAGTGGACCAGTCCAACCCACATCTTCGATCACGTCTGCAATCATGCCTCGATCGTTGTTTTCGCGCGAACGCCCACGCAGCATACAGATCGGACTTCTTTGACCGCCATAGGAACAGAACTGGAATCGACCAACAGGCTCTCTCCTGTCGGAGTTTGTGCCGACGTGATGAACCAGATCTGCACTGGGCCGTAATGCGGACTCGGATTCCGAGCTGTTCGCCGACCACTGGGAGCGTACGAGCAAAGGCGCGGAGAGTGGGGCTAGTCACCAGCGCAATCGTCCTGACTGGCGGCTATTTGGGGCGGCGCGCCAGTGCCAGACCGTGGTCCTGAACAGAAAATGCGATGACCGGCGTCGCGAGGGGACAGGCTCCAACGACACCGAACGTCGCGCCAATTGACGAAATGCCGGAGGAGAGCATCCACCGGCACTTTGCGCATCGAGACGTTCTGCGCTTGCAAGCAGAAACGTGTCCAACTGTGTGGCGCAAGGAGATGCTCGACCTCCAAGCGAGGGTCGGACCACCTCAGGTTTCCCGTGATCGAGTACGTGAAGCCACCCCTCCTGTTTTGGGGTGACGATTGTGGTTCGAACTTGGATGCAGGCATTGAGCCACGCCTTACGGTGTGACTGTGCCAACATTCATCAGCTGCCCGAAATGCCACGCAAACGTTCAACTCGGCGCCGGTGGTTTCGTCACACCCCACGGGAATTGCGCATTCACTCGGACAGCAGGAACACACAGTCTGGTCTCCGGGCTGCCAAGGGCACTGACTCCATCAAAGTCCGTCGCATCGAAATCGACCGGTCCCTTACCGATCAAGAAGAACAGTTCGCTGAATCGGAAGCGTCAAATGGAAGAGGCTAACGCTGCTAAGCGGCTTAAAGCCAAGGTGAACGCTCAGAAGAAGCGCGAAGAGGCTGAGGCTGCGCTCGTCGGTCCGCAATCCCAGCACCCCGAAGCAGTGAGCGCGTGGCAGAGGGGGGCGATCGTCCGACGAATCGATAGAGACTGGGCCCAGTATGGTTTTTCCTCGGCCGAGCGCGATCTCTGGGTCCGCTTCGGGATCCCTATCGACCAGGCGCCCTTAGCCGCAATCTGTGCAGAGGTGCAGGACGTGCCAGGGTTTAAGTTGACCCCTGACCGATTGTCAATGAGGCTGACCGACGGGACAATCCTGTCTGCTCTGTTACGGGGGACAGACTCGTCTCGCCTCGAGGACAAGATCGCAAAAGCGCTCGGTCGCAACCTTGACCTGTCCTCCGTGGCATGGCGACGTGCGATTTATCAGTCGGTAGTTGCCCCGGTGAAATCAACGGCAGAAACCGCCGCGCTGAGGAGACGGCTGGGCAAGCCTGCTGCGGTTGCCGAACTGTATGACGCGGTCCTGTCCTGGGCAGACACTCACGGCCCCGTGTCCGGGCAACGCTTTCAACTTCAGTACCAAGCGCACCGCTACGTTGCGAACCCGGGCAGCGAACCAGGCGCGCTGCTTCGCAACTATGCGCGTTGCTACGGAATCGTTGCTGGAGGGCCCGTGTTGTTGGAGCTCGCTGCGGCGCTCCGAGCTCCTGACAATGATGCCCGTAGTTATCGTGCAGCGACCGTTTATGCGGCCAACGCCAGAACACGCCGTCTGTTTTTTGTGGACGCAGATGCCCATTCACAAGTACTGGAACGAATTGCCGCGCATCCTCACCCGCCTGGAATCGATGCCACGCGGCTGCCTTCGACGACTGGTGTCGTTTGGCTTGACTTCGCGTCTGAACCGGAGACGACTTGGGAAGCCAAAGTGCTTGCATGGCATATTGACGGCGAGATGCTGCGTGCAACTTTGACGTCAGCGGGTCGGACCTTATTGGACCTGAGCTCTAACTCCGTGAAAGCTTTGTCACACCGACGCGTGATTTCGATCCCGCTCAAGGGGGATGCCATAGTCATACCCGCGCATGGACAAGATGTTGTAGCGTTTCTCGCCGCTTTCCTCGACGTTCTCGAAGTTCAAGACCTCGCCGGGACCGATGAAGAGCGCCCTGCAGATGACGGACATTTGACTCATGACATGCGGAAGACGCCTGCGTCAGTCACAGTGTTGTATCCACGAACGACGCACGCTTTGCCGAACACTTCGCGCAAGAACCTCACTGAGCGCACTCATCAGTGGACTGTCAGCGGCCACTGGCGAAATCAGTGGAGGCCCTCAACGAAAGACCATACGCGGCTATGGATTGAGGAACACAGGGCGGGACCGGAAGACGCCCCCTTGATGAATCGTGACCGCGTTCGGGTCGTGAAAGCATCGCAGGATCTGGACGAGCTCGCCTGATGATTCGACTAGGCGCACGCATTCGCGACTCATCCAGACTTGTCTCGCCTCCATCTTGGCTGCATGCGTTTCCTGTTCTGGAACGTGAGATGTCGGTCCTGAAGTCTTCAGAAAGCGGACTCGACGTCCTTCAACCTGCGAGGAACCTGCGATTAGGGCTCATGGGTTGCAGGGTTCCGAGTAATAAACGGGCAAGGCGCACTGCGCTCTCAGCCTCGAGTCCGAGGTGCATGTGACCTCATTGATCCCTCCTGCTATGGAGTCAGTCAGGCTGCTAGACACTCGCGAAGGAGTCGCATTGGAGAATGCGGCACAATCAACGCTCGAGAGCGTGAGACCGGTACTACTTCGAGTCGTCCAGCAATCCAAGAGTCTTGCGGATCCTGTGCTAGAAAGCTGGCTGGGGCGGGTCGACAGCCGCACTAGCCCATTTGAGGCTTCGCAATTGGCTCGCACATTCGCGCTGGTCGCCGCCGACAATCTTTTGCAGGTCGAGATGACGCTCCGAAAATCACTACCACCATTCGCGCTGTATTCGATGATTCGGTCCGCCATCGAGGCCTCCTCACTGGGTCTCTGGATTCTCGATGCACGTGACGAGCAAGAGGCCGCCAGTCGGACACTAAGGATCTATAGGCAGAACATTGCGTCCGATCGAACAATGTGGAACACGCTCGTGGAGGGCCCCAGCGCTTCTCATGACGATCTGCATTGGGAAGCAGAGTCAAGGCATGCCGCCCTGCGTGGGATTTCTCCAGAAGCGTTTAAAAAGGCGGTTCTATCGTCCGCGATCATCGGTGTCGTCGACATGAAGCATGCAGAGGAGAGTGAGAACCGTCCGCTTCCCAGCCCCCTTGCAGGCCTTGAGGCATGGCGAATGTGCAGCTCCATCGTGCACGCAAATCCGATATCGATGCTGCATTTACTGGAGCGGCACCCTGACGGCAATGTCGGGGAGTCAGCCACGAGGACATCCCGGCTTAGTTTCGTAGCGAGCTTCTACATCACGGCTTGCAACCGTTCGGAGAGCCTCATCAAAGCGTTTCACTCTCGCTCGCGGCCAAGGCGGAGCAGCAAGTAGTTGCCCCAAATGCAACCAAACACAGCTGGATCTGCCTCATCAGCTCTACTGTCGAACCTGAAGCGAGCCCAGCGACTGCCGCTCCAATCGCTGGCCGACTAGTCATCGAGCTTTGGCGGCACGGGCCCCTCGAGGAATTCTCCTCCGGGAATCCCGTCTCGCGTTGCCTCCAGACAGGTGATGAGGTTGTCGCTGAATTGGTTCTATCTTGCTTCGTCGCTTCCTTGAATGGTCAACTCCGTCGATGTCAAACGGCGCTCGCGGAGCACCGTCGCGATAAACTCCACCAAAGTTGGCACCAGCATCACCCCACTAGCGGTGGCAATTGAGATCGGTACCGTTGAAGCGCTCGGGTCGAACGCCTGCACAACCAAAGCCAGACACAACAAGCAGGTGAGCGATGATTGACGAACCAGAAACTTGTTGCCGTCCGCCTTACTGCGGCCGAGCGTCTCCCAGTGAACCACGATCCAGATACAGGTCGTGAGGACGATCGCCACGGAGCCCAGAATCACATACAACCAGATGCCGGATTGCGAGCGCACGAGCACTCCGAACCCTAACCCCAGGGAAGTGGCACCCGCGTAGCCATACCAAAGTTCGAGACGCAACCGTCCTCGGCTGGCGTTGCGCCAAATGGATCCGATGAATTCGTCGTCACTTCGCACTACGGCACCGACGACCGTTATGAGAAAACCCACGGCCATCGCAAGCAGTAACACGGTGAACATTTGTCCAAGGATGTCCCCTTGGCTTTCCTTCGCTGGAGATTCGGATGATCCTGAAAAGATCACGAGCGAGAAACCCGCCAGAAGAACGACAAAGAACCCGACGATGTGCCAACGTAGTGGTTTCTTTTTGGAGAGAGCCGGCTCTCTTGGCTTAGACCCAGGGGATGTCGCGATCCACGTCACTTCACATATCCCCATCGCAACAAGGCCAATGCATGCCAACGTGTCGTAACCGTTGCCAAGAGCATGCCAGATCGTGAGAAACGCGATCGCCAACCCCACCAGGAGAGACAGACGATTAACAATCACCGCGTGTCTCTCAAAGAACAGCTTGACCCGCACTAGCGGAGGCTTGCCTTGAATCCGCTCTTCTTCTATTTCTTCATTGGTGTGCACGGGTACAACTATCGGTCCCGCTCACTGCGGGGTAAGTAGTTGCGGCTGAGTCAAACCTCAACGCCGCGCCACGGCTACTCCGAAATTGCTATTTCCACCCCTGTTCGATGCGGGATTTGCTGATGGCCAATAGGGGTGGCTGCCCCTCGTTGAAGTACCGAATCATTGAAGATAAAGTCGCTCAAAATGGACCACGAGACACCATTGGTCACGGGGCACCGCACCCCAGCTTCGCGCTGACACCGGTACTACGGCAACTTGTCTATTCGCAGGTCCTTGGTAAGCCAGTCGCGCACTGCATCGCCGACAGTTTCATCGATCCTGTATGAATCCCATTCGCGGTAGATCCGGCTGACGAGGTCGGACGGAAGCTTCGGTAGTCGTTGCTCCTTCAGGGGCAGAACGCGTTTGCCCTTCGCCATCATGTAACCAAACTCCATAGCGACGTTTGGGTTGAACTCTCGCTTATCGATGTCCTCGAAGACGGCGATGCCAAACTTACAGCCAGCCATATACACGCGGATATTCGGCCACACATCTTCGCTGTATGCCCGGTCGTCCGCGCGGACCGCAACTAGCCCAAAAGCACTCACTGTTGCCTGAATGGACTTAAAAACTTGAGTCATGTGGTCTGACTTAGCAAAGCTCATCATTATGAAGACGTTTTTGTCTACCTCAGGGTGGTCGGCGAGAAAGGATTTGAACTCAGCTTCGATCCCATAAACGTCAGCGAGATCCATCTGGTCACCTATCAATAGCTCGAACTCCATTTCTGTCACGTATGCACGTGCTTTGGCGATGAGGTCATCGTTGAGGTGCACATGTCCGCCAACCTCAGGGGTTGGAAACTCGACCACATGGTGTGCCGTTTCCCCGGTCTGGCCCATGAGCCATTTTGGTGCGGAAGCCCGCACTTCGCTCAAGGTGCCCGGCACTGAATCAGCATGCATTCGGGCCAGTCCGGCGGCGCGGGTGATTGCGACGTAGAGACCGTCGGCCGCGAGAAACATATAGAAACTGCAAGCGCCGAATAACGGAACTCGATATTCAGGAACAGAGCGCTCGATAGCGACTTTCCGAACTTCTTGCGCATACAGGTCGAGCAAGTCTTGCAGTGGGTCAGTCTCTCTTAGCGACCCCGACACGTACACATTATTAGGCCACACGATTCCCGCGGTCATTGAGACATTTCCTCCAGAAACCCTGATGTTCCTCAAATAATGCGTGTGACTCAAACCTATCCAAAGTAGTGACGCCTCGTCGCTTCTTTTGGCCGCTCACGGACCCACCCAAGTGTGAACTTAGAGCCGGGCGTCGTGGGAGCCTTGTCGGGTGACTAATCCCGCGCTACCGTCCGACGTCGCAATGCGCGCGTTCCTGCTGCGTTTCATCCAGGACCAAAAGCATCGCGAGAGGGTCAAGGTCCCGGCCGGGAACGAACGTGAATTCCTAGTACTTTTCGGGCTAGTGCAAAGGGTCAGGCGGCTCGCAGAGGCATACCTACGACTCGATCGGGCGGGGTTCGCCCCTGAGGCGAGCGTGCTGCTCCGTGCTGCGCTCGAGCACGCCGTGACCGCACAGTGGGCGTACCTCACCCCTGGCGGTGTCGATCGGCTGTACGTCACGCTCGTCCGCGCTCAGGCCGACCTAGCGGGCGGTATGACCGGCTACTCGAAGGACCCCGAATGGGTCACTCGTGAGCGCGAACTCCGCGCGGAAATTCCGGCCGGTCCCGGCCTGCCCAAGTTCACCGGGCCAAAAGGGATCATGGCAGAGCTCGACTCGGTTAAGTTTCTAGCCGCGAGCTATCGAGTGCTATCGCAGGTCGGGCACGTGACCCATCAGGCCCATCTGGACTTCGTTGTCGAGGAGGAAGGGGTGGTGCGTCTCAGAACGGAACCCGAGGCCGATGCCCACGTTGAGATGCTGTATGCGCTTACCGGGTTTTGCATGCTCGTCAGTTGGCTACACGCGAGGCTCGAGGGTGACGATGCCGAGGTGGTCCGCTTGAAGGAGCTCTCTGTGCAGCTGCACGTGCCCTGGAGACTCGACACCCACCTCGCAGACGATCGACGATGCTATCCCGGCGAGGACTAGTGTCTCGGAGCCGTTCCCGCCGAAAGCCGGCACACCGCGGGCCGGTCGGATTACTGGACACTGCACGAACGGGTTAGACACCGCGCACAGTGTGTTCGCCCCAGCGACAAGGACACAGGTTCGCTATCCCGCGGCGTCGGCATCCACGCGTCGATGTGCCAGGCACGCACCAATTACTGGCTATCCGCGAAATTTCAACCTCGAACCCTCTTAGGCCATAACGAGTATGAGTCGGTCGGCAAAATCCTTCGCAGTTTTTGCGTTGTGTGCCGTGCATTTCCGGCCGACCAGTCCCTCGACTATCGATTGCAGGGACTCGGTTTCTGCATCGCGGCCAGATTTTGCCACGCCACCCCCGTCGACGACGACGTATCCAAGTTCGAACAGGTGATCGCAGCCGAGCGCGCATGCGAGCATGGCAATCGACGCAAAGTCTTTGCGGTGTTCCTCGTTTGAAACAGCGCGAGGCTTTATGTGGGCGGCAACGAGGAGGGACGCAGGCAACTCTCGACCGCAGATGTCGCAATCTGCCGAATCACGGCCGTCAAGCAGATATGCCCGAAGTCGTCCTTGCTCCCGCCGGCGTCGACCAATGGTCATCGCATCCGTTTCACCGAGTTCCCAAATCCCGTCGCCTGATAATGGTTTGGGCGGAGTCATTGAGTCGGGTTCCACGGACACTCCGAGTCGCTCCAATAGGCGCTGCCCGCCGTCGTCAGTGATGACGCTGAGGTACTTCTCTTGTGGAACGCCATTCCGGTCCATCGGACCAGGAGCGCCGACACCAATAAGCTCAGGCAGCTCGTGCCAGTCAAGGGCGAGGTCTGTTGCGATCGGTACAACTCGCACGAGCCACCCGGCGTCGAGGTCAGCGGGTGTGCGCTTGGGATACCCGCTAGGTCTCGGTGCCGGTACCCATTCAGCAACCACGCGACTCACCGCTCGGACAAGTCCGTGCGCATAGTGAAAAACGAGATCGCCGTTGCGGATCACCTTTATTCGCATGCGATCCTGCCGCAGGGTGCCGTTAGGCCACGGCGAGGTCCATAGCGAACCTTGCACGATTGCCGTTTCATAGTTTCGGCCTTGGCTCGCCCACCAATATGTCATTGGGTCCTTTTCCTCGTCGCGTTGCACATTGAACCCCCGTCAGCCAGTTGAGACCGGGAGTGGGACGCACCATAGGTTTCAGGGTGGCGCGGTGGCCCCGGTTGAAAGCTTGTCGTATCCGGTGAAATTCGCCAGGGCTAGAACAGTCCTCGGTGACGCAAAGGTCCGAGGTGCAGGCCCGCCAGGGGGAGGAGCCCTACTGAATGGTGATGACTTCGTAGTTCCTAGTCGAAGCCCAGCCCTGAGCGGCGGCCAGGGTAACGCTCATCTCAGGATTAGGCACAACTGGAGAGACGTCGATGTTGGATGCCACCATCATCCACATCGAGAGCGGGCCGCTTCCGTCGTCTGAGAGGGCCTGGAACACGTAGGTGATACCCCGGTCAAGCAGCGCAGCCTGTTCTTCCACGCTTGCCCGCATGGCCTCGCTGGGCTGAATCGTGGCGTCACCTTCGGCAAAGCGGATCGACTGCGCGATTGGGGACGCTTGCGCTTGCAAAGCAGCCACGACCGCGTCGGGGAGCGGCTGGCTTGGGTCCACGTCGATCGAGCTGCCGTCGGGCAACGTGTAAGAGCGCACGGCGCTCTTGGCAACCTTCTGCTTTTCAAATTCCGAGAGTGTGCCGTCCGCGTTCGTGTCGCCAGGGATCGCCGTCTGCGTCGGTGATCCAGTGGGAGTCACAGCTGCAGCGACAGGTTCCAGCACGCTCGGCGAATTGGTCGATGCGCTGCATCCGGCTAGTAGCACCGTGAGGAGCAGGGCAGCGCTGACACTGATTGATCTCTTAGATTTCATGGTCCCCCGAATAGCGGCAAGTCCTGTAACGGTATCGACTCTCGAACAGAAACGTCCATCTCGCAGTTTTCGGCCCATTGGCCGAGCGGCCGTTTAGGGGCATGACCGAGGCGCCGGCCGCTCGAGCGTTAGACAACATGAGTTGGGCGGGCGTGGATCGCGGCGCGTAACTGTGCTGCGGTCGCCGCGGTCCGATACCGACGATGCCGGTAGAGGTTACACCAGGCACACCAAGTCGTACGACGGGCACTTCCAGAACGGGCTAGCCGGTGACCCGTCGACCAGCATCGGAACGAGGCATCGCTCACAGTATTGGGGAGCGCCCATAGAGTCTGCCTGTATGAGGGCACCATAGCTCGTTTGCGACTAGGGCAGAGCATCGAAGATGCAGTCCGCCCGACGTTCAGAACGACGGGCGCCCGCTGCCGCTTGCGCTACGGCGGTGCCTCTCAGCCGGCAGCTAAACGAGCGCGTAGCCGATCACATCATGGGAAACCGCGCTCACAACGTCGTCGGGAACATCCGCGTAAGCGAGGCGATACACCGTGTTCAACCGGGGATTGAAGATCCCGAGGTGTGTAAGCGACCCATATTGTTGCTGACCCGAGTGCCGACCCATGATGAAGTACATGAGCAACTGCAAGGTGTTCTTGTTCGTTGGTGGGTTTACGGACACCTTGAAATCCCACAGTGTGTCCACGGTGAGGAAGTCACCGTCGCCCGAGTCCACCAGTTCCGTCATGGACCGCCCGTTGACCGGCCTGAAGCCGTCTTCGGCGATGGGTCCATGGCCGGCGAAGAAAGCCACAGCCCTTTCCACCATGGTGCGGATATGGGCGATGGTGAGCGCATCTGGAATCGATCGCTGGCCTTCGTAGGCATCAGGGCCCACCCGAAACGCGATGTCGTAGCCGACCAAGTGCACCGCAGCGCGAATGGAGTCGTCATCTGGAATGACGCCCGGCCGCAAAGTCTCCAGGTGCATCAGTGCATCAGCGATGTGCTCCATCTCTAGAGCGTTCGGCTCATCGCGTAGGTAGGCGACGTCAACTACGGGGGTCACTCTCTCAAGATCAAGAGTGGTGATAACTTCGCTGGCGTGCAGCCGGACAGCGCCCCGAAGCGAAATCTGGAAAGCGTCTCCCGGCTCAGCGCCATTTGCGAGGCGGGACAGGTAGTCGACGGCCATCCCCATCGTGGTGGCGTGGATGTTCTCGGTCTTGTGATCGAGAATCTGAGGGGAGCTGTCACCAAGCTGGGTCGTCTCCATTGTGCGCGGGTTGATAAATCCGCCACGCGGCTGGGTGATCTGATTGATTCGCCTCACTACAGAAGTCATATACCCCACGCTATTTAGGGCCTTGCTCGAGCACGACCCCCCCCTTCGCCCTCGAAAATTAGGAGATCCCCGCCCTGCGGTGAACCCTCAATACTGGCGATGACATTCTGGGCATCAACGGTGGGACTACCTGCGGTTCACCGCTCGCGTCGGAGACTTCAATACCGACCATTCTCAGCTCCTGATTGACCGATCTCCAATCAGTTCCGATGACGCACGAAGCTGACGTCGGACCTGGCCCCCCTTAGGCGTGCGACTCGTAGTCCTTGCCGTGTTTTCCGTACCACTCAACTTCGCGCTGTATCCCCTCACCAGCTCCGTCGAGGCTGTAGGTCACCTGCACGCGAAGTGAAGCTATGGAAATGTGGTCGCGGAGGATCAACTTGGGCTCCAGCTCTAGGAACAGCGTCTCGCCGTCGTGCATGCGCAGGGGCAGGACAGCGTCTGCAACCAGCGGATGTCCATCGTCATCGTCAATCACTGAATCGAATGATTCGCGGTCCGTGCCGTGAAATGTCGAGCGCATCGCCTCGAGAATCCGTGCTTCGTGAACGAAGACGGTCGCACCCGTGCACACGAGCGTCACGCCAAGTGAGCGTCCATCGGACTGGCCGTAGTAGTACATGGGCGGGGCGTGGAATCTGACTTTCACGCTGGCGATCGTCGCGGCCACAGACTGAGCGGCAGACTCGGCCGCAGCTTGCGCGCTTCGAGCCGAATCGCGAGCAGATATCGCGAGACTCCGGGTGAGCACGGCGTACCACCCAGTAACTCCGAGGAGCAGAACGGTACTTCCGAATGTGAGCCAAGCGATCATGTGGCAATCATGGCAGTGTTCGAGATCTGCTGAATTCATCTCGTTCAGTCCCCGAGCTGTTGCACTTTGTTGACATATATAGTCCGCAATGGGACTATATGTGTATGCACCTATCAACGTCTCAGACCGCGGCCGAGCTGGGAATCACCGCGCGCCAAGTGAGGAGAAGTGCCGCCAGCGGACGCATCGTGGCCACCAAGTACGGCGCCTCGCACGCATTTTCTCAGCGCCAGGTGCAGGCCCTGGAACGCACAGCGCACCGCGGCCGCAACTGGACGGACGCAGCGCAGAAGGCTGCCCTTGATCTGCTCGCCACCGGTGCAACCAAGGCACTGAGCAGCACCGAACGAAGCCGGTTGAAACAGCGGATCAGAACCATCGACGTCGGCGCGATGGCGGGCCAAATTCTTCGGGGCCGCGTGTCTCTGAGGCGAGCGGCAAACGACGAGGCCAGGAGCCGCTTCGCGGCCGCGCTGGCGAGCGAGCTCGGTCTCTCCGCTGGCGGCGGACTCGGCGTCCTGGTCGCACAAGACGCCAACCGCGCAGCCAGAAGGGCTCGCCTTGGCCTGGATGACTCCGGCGACATCGCTGTCGTGGAAGGCGGCGAAGAACACAGCAAAGTCCTCGAGGCGCTGGCCCTGTACACATACGGCGACGCGCGTGAGTGCGCAGCCGCGACCGCGTGGCTCACAGCTGCGCAGGCAGCCGTATGAGCGACCTTCCGATGGTCAGCCGTCCGCTGGTCAACGTCGATGCCCGATCCAGCAAATGGGACGAACCGCCCTGGCCCTCGGCCTTCGACCTCGCGCGACTCCTGCCGCACAGCTCCTGGACTCTGGTCGGTGGCCTCATGGTGAAGCTCCATGCTGAGCTGGCTGAACTCCCCGCCCCGCGCACGACAGTAGACGTGGACTCCGCTCTCCACCTCGAAACCGAAGCGATCACTTTTCCCCAGGCCGCGGCTCTCCTGCAGGGAGCCGGCTACGTCCTGGATGGGTCTTCGAAGTACGCCTACCGTTTCGAACGTGGACGAGAGCAGGTGGACCTTATGTGCTCAGACCGTCAATCCATTTTTCGACGCCCTCGATACGGCGGCCGCCCACTGTTCGGGATCCCCGGGGGCACCCGCGCCCTGCAGCAGACGATCAACGTCGACGTCCAGACGGCAGTGGACACCGTCAGGCTGGTCGTCCCCACCGTTCGTGGCGCGCTGGTACTCAAAGGGGCTGCCTATCTGGCGGACTCCCGAGATCGAGGCCGTCACGCTGAGGACGCAGTGGTGCTCCTGGCGTGCATGGACGATACCAGCGAAGCGCTAGTTGGGCTCAGCCAACAGAGCCGGGGGCGGCTGCGCGCACTCGTCAAAGTGCTGACCGAGCAGACGGCGCCTTGGGCGAACCACGATGCCGTCGTTCAGTCCCTCGCACGGGAATCACTCGACGAGCTCGCGGAGTTGCTCGGCAAGTAGTCACAAGCGGTGAAAGCCGGCAAGAGTGCTGTCCGCTCAGTTCGGCCCCGCTTGGTAAAGCGCGTCAGAGGCTGTGCCGAGCAACGGGCACCTGATCACCGACCATCTGGTGCACCAGTGGCGCGTCGAATAGGAACCACCCCGAATTGGCCATGATTATCCCGTTCCGAGACGGGATTTATCGATTGCCTGCGAGGAGTCGAACTACTGTTGGTCGCCGCCTGCCTTCCTTTGCCGAAGCAATTGAAGGGCGTACTGGCGCCTGCTCTCACTTGTGATCTCCACGGAATGATCTCTCCACGGTGGAACAATTGCGCTCTGGATCTCTTGGTCCAATGCCCCGTAGAGAAATTCCAATCCGACTAGATTGTCCAATGTCTCGAAGTCAAGGCCGCTGAGCAACCACGGCGCATTGGGGACTCCATGGGTTCTGCTCGATGTGACAAACCGTGCCACGACGTCTAAGGGCATCCATTCACCCGACGAGAATCGGGCGGCGATCCAGATGCGGGCGCCGTCCAAGTCGATGCGATACCAGTCCCAAATCAGATTCCAAATTCCTGCGTCGATTTCGATGGGCGAAGTAGTTCGTTGTGATTCGAAAAGCGCTCGGACCTGTGCAACAAACCGCAGGTTGGCTTGTGCAAAAGCGGCCTTCTGTTCGTCCGAGAGACGGTACTGATTCTGGGCATCTGCCGCAGCATATAGCCAGTCCGATAACACGGGGAGCCCGCCATCGCGTGTGCCAACAGTTTCCAAAGCCACACTGATGTCCGAAGGGGACAGACTAAGGAAGATGCGCGCGCCCAGGCCGCGCAAGCGCCGGTGATCGTTGAGGCTGTCAGTGCTATTCGGCACCACGAGATCCTGGTCGGCTAGCCATGACACAAGAGCGAGGCTGCCAGAGGGCTTGGCTTCGTTCGCAATCTCAAGCTTGGGAATGATCAGTCCCGCCTTGACCGGAAACTCGGATAGGACCAAGTCGAGCTCAGGAGAGGTAGTTCCATCCGAAATATGGGCGTATGCCGCGAAAACAACTGCGTCCGATAGGTCGTCACCTGGGACGCCGAAATGAAAGTAGCGGTCGAAGTAGTCGGGATTTCCGACCCGAGGTGATGGTGCGTCGCGATTGCCGTAAGTCCGGTTGCTTTCGTTCCATTCTTGATTGAATTTTGGAAAAAGCGCTGAGAGTACATCGGCCACGTCAGCATGATGCTCGACGGCAATGTGCGCTTCGCTCAGCCGACGAACCCACGGTTCCTTCGAGGCTTTCGAGTCCATCGCCCTCAAGATGGCACCCGTGGACGCCTCGCGACCGCCGATGAGTGAGGCTCGCTCCGCTCGAAGCATGGCGTAAAGCAGCGGTTCCGCCGTTCGAATCCAGGTGAGAATTAGGTAGTCCTCGAAATCGAGGTCTCTCGCGTCCTTTGGGAGGAATGCTTCTACCTGGGACACAAACCGGCCGATGGACCTGGGCGTATCGAGACGGCGCCGTATTAGCGAGTAATACGCCTGGCTGAATCTTCTCAACGGCTGGGCAACGGTGTCGAGGCCGATTTGGGCGGCCAGGTGGTCGATTGCGACATTTAGCCATGTCTCGATTTGCCGGTCCCGAAGAGGCGGAAGGTCGAGTCTGATCTGCACCATTTTTTCCAAGTAGTCGACCGCCCGCCTGGGGGTCATTTGGCCCTACGAGGCCGGTACGAGTGAGCGCGTCGAGGAGAGTGTCCTCATCATAGGAAATGAGGTAGTGAACGTTGTGCAGTCGGCCCGTCAGCCGAAGTAATTTGAAGACGAGGAGCAGTTCGTCAGGAGACAACCGATCAAGATCGTCCAGGACCATCACCACCGGCCTGTTTACCAGCCGAAGAGCGTCGTCGGTCGAGCGTTGGATTGCAGAAAGAGACTGATCCCCGCCGATCATTTTGGAAATTGCAGACAGTGCTTGGCTGGGATCAAGCCCTAGGCCTGCGAAGACACTCGCCAACGGTGCCGTTGCCTGACCGATGCTGGATATCTTGTTGCGGACCCTCTTCCACGATCGCCCGCTTGGCAAGGCCGCGGTGAGTTCACGGAAGAACCCAACCTGAAGAGAAGCCAGGTCTGAGTAGTACCAAGGATTAAAATCGACCACGATCCAGGCAGCCCGATCGACAGGGCTATGAGAGTCGAGTCGAGATCGGATCATGTTCAGCATGCTTGACTTTCCCGATCCCCAGGCGCCGATCAGTGCCACCACCGACGAATTGCCGCGGACGCTCACACTGTTGAGAAGCTTGGCAGCCGAATCGGCAAAGTCTGCGCGGCCGAGGCGATCGGGCGAGTCTTCGGTATCGAGAATGGGGACATCGCCGAGCCCTGTTGAGCTTTCGGGAGCGCTTTCCATGAGTCACAGCATGGCAGACGCGGCCGGAGTCTGACACCGAGGCGGTATGCGGGAAAACGCGAGCGGCCTTGCTAATTTGCGCGGGTACCCCACAACCAGCAAAGCACCACCTACCCCTGACCTCTTGGGCGCGCGTTGCCTCGCAGATCAGGCTCATTCGTCGCAGTTCTCGCCCTCGGGTCGCAGCCTGGACTGGGCCTCCGGGTCTCTGGTCCGTCGAGCCCAAGGCGCCTTCGGTGGACCCTAGAGCCATGGCCAATTCAGTGCTCGACTCCATAAAGGATCACCGATTAGCGATTGGTGTGCCTAGTTGAGCAGCTCCCATCGGTCATTCTCGAAGAGTTCGGAGGGTCTGAAACCTTCCGCTTTGCAGAATGCCTGAAGCTTCGCGAACGGATCCCAGTCTCCCTGAGTGCGGGTCCACACGCGGAGAGGTGTTCCCTCCGGGACGGAGTCTGGGTCGTCCAACTCGCACAGCTTGGCCTCTGCGAGAGTGGCGAGTTGTGAACTCACCAATCCCCTCGGTGTGGGCCGTGCCCTGTCGAACAGCAATTCAACGCGGATGGAGAGATGGCGATCTCCTTGATTTTTGTCGGGAGTGCCGAAGCGGACAATGGTGCTCAGAACCTTGCGGGCATCGGGCGGGAGCAGGCCAACGCGCCCCACGATGGCACGCATGAGTTCTGACTCTGCCGTGCGTTCCATCTCGTCTTTAGGGTCAAGACCCAGAAATGCCAACCACTTGTCGAATGCGAAGGATGAGGTGTCTACCGATTTGTTGGAATTGTCGAAGACGTAGTTCTGTAGTTGGGAAGCGAAAGACCGCACGAGGTCTTCGTGGGTTTGCTTTATTTGGCGAACTTTTTCCACAGTGAACTGTTGAACAGGCATCGCGTCGATCTGATTGTGGTGCTTGTTGCATAAGAGAAGCAGATTATTGATCGCATTCAGTTCTGACTCCTCCAGAAATGGATCGTGTCTCGGTCCCTTTTCGCCCACCCCTTTGATGTGGGCTATGAACACATCCTTGAGTCCGCTCAAGTCGAAGAGCGGGGATGAACAACCGTCCATGAAACACATATTGCCAGAACGGGAAAACAACTCCTTCCAGACCGGGTCGGAGATTGCTTTGCGTCCTGAGGCCGCGCTCGCGTCTGACATGTGTCGACCGTACCGTAGCGGTCGTAGCCCTCTCGGCCATCCCCTGACGTGGTCACTCACGCTCGGACGAGGGCAAGAGAAACGCAGTACGAGAGCAAGCAGGAACAGGGTGAGCCAGTTGTCCTCGAACCTGTACAGTCCTCACAAGGCGCAAGCCAGCCGGCTCCTGTCAGGGCCTGGAAGCGAAAACTCAGCCATTCTGGCGCTGAGCTACTTTGTTGCCTAGCTTCTGTCCAGGTACGAACCAGCGGCCAGAACGGCCTCGGCCTCCACTCGCAGCTGGAAGTGCTGAACGACCTCCTGCATCTCATCGCGGGACTTGGACATCCACTCGCCTGCGGCGGTGGGCAATCTCAGAAGCGCGGCGAAGTGCAAAACGTTTGAGTCGACGCACTTTCTGGATGATCCGCAACGGGCCGAGTAGCATCTCTGACGTGAGGTCTGCGCCCTGAACGATCACGGCATGACCCGCAGGCGCCGCAGCCGTCTCCGGATTGTGGAGTACAGCGACGAACAGAGCCGTGAAGCCCTTGGACGCCTCGTTGATCGTCTGCCGCCGGTTATGACTCCGGCAGGTGAAGTTGCTGGCCGAGAACAGCCCCATGCGCGTGCAGTCGTCCATCGACGGGCACGTCCAGATTGTCCGAGAGCCATTGAGGCTCTACCGCGTAGAAGCTGAAGCGATAGCTGGCAGGCGCAGCTGCAAGATCGGCCGGGATCTGGTCTGCCTCCACGAGCATGGGACGATCGGCCGTTTCTCGACGAGCGCTGGTCGAGCGCTACGCGATGACCTCACGCTGTCGGCGTTTGTCCTTGAGCATCTGCGCCTTCTCTGATGGGCAGCGAGGCGCCGCAGGACCCAGACTATTTGCGGCCGCCAGCCAACGACGGAGGCCGACACCACGACATCGGTCAGAATCCGGTTTGGGCCGTGTCAGAATTCCCACATGCCGATTAGAACCCGAGAGTGCATCCTTTGTGGAGCGCGGCCGACGACCGCAGCTCACCTCTTCACGAAGGCGATACGCGAAGAGTTTCCGGCTGATGATGAGTCGGTGTTCCTGATGCATGAGCCCCTCGACCCTGCGACTTCTATTAAGACGACTGTTTTTACGGGGAGCGGACAGACGCACGGCCAACCGCGGGTTCTTTGCGGCACCTGCAACGGGGCGTGGATGGGCCAAATTGAGGAGGCGGCAGGCGCTACTATCGCAGCGCTGATACGCAACGAGACTGTCTTCCTGCCCGCAGCACTGCAAGGTTCACTTGCAACGTGGGCCTTGGCTATCACCATCCTTCGTGCCGAATCCGTCCCGGGCGATTACCGCCTCGATCATGCCACGGCGGTTGCGTTTCGCCAGAGGGGTATCGAGGCCATCACGGCGCGGGTGTGGTTCATCAACATCGAGAACTCGGTTGATATCCGAGGTAGGGCCGCAGGACTTGCATCAACATACATACCTGCACCTGATGGTGAGATTGCGGTTTTTTGGCTGCGCAACCTGTGCATCCTCGTTTCGGCACGTGAAGTGAGCGAGAAGGTGGACCGCGCGATCGCAGGCATTCGTAAAGCCACCATTTCGATTTGGCCGCCTACCGAAAACGCAGTCTGGCCTTTATCCAATTCGGTCACGGAAAGAGACCTGTTGCGCCTACTTGGTGCTGAGAGTGATCTGCCAGCCTCGTTCTTCGTGCAGGGAAAGCGCCGACGCGGAAAGCTAACTGAGACCATTCTGCGAGTCAACGGCAATCTCCCTGCTGACGGTTTTCACCACGAGATGTTGGCGCACAGGGTCGCGAAAGCGATGGGTCAGCAGCAATCTGATTCTCGGATGGATTTATCCAACCGGGAGGTGGAGGGCTTCTCTTAGCTTGCGGATTTGCGCCTAGCTGGGGCAACGCGAGCCGCAGATTGGCTATCAGACTGCTAGCCCGCCGCGCTCGACGGCTGACGCCCACACCCAGGCGCGATGCAGCCCGCGGTGTTCCCATTCCACGTAAACGGCGCGCTGGGTCCAGGCAAGAGCGCGGGCTTGGACGTGCGTGGACATGGCGGGAAGCCTCACCCAGGCGAGGACCTGAATGGGCTCGGGGGCCATGGTCGCTGGCAGCCGGCCGAGCTCCTCTGCGGTCAGGCTGAACGGCCGGGCGGTGAACTCGTCCCCGTAGTCAGGTTCGACTTGCTTGAGGGTGTCGGCCTGCACCGGCGGCGCCGAGTGCGGGTCGCTGGGGTATCTCCTGTTTGATCCCACAAAAATCAATTAGAACATATATTCGAATCTAGTGGAAGGGTCCACGTCCTGCTAGCTGGAGCTTCAGTTAGGCGACGTAGACCACGGCGTAGGTCGCGGCGTCGTCCTTGGTCGCTAGCCACCCGTCGATGACGGACTGAGCCGAGGCCTGGTCGGCGTAATGCACGTCCATCGGTGTTCCGCCGGACACCATCCAGAAGGTCTCGGCGAACTCGAGGTTGTAGTGGTAGCCGTACACCTGCCAAGCGACGATGACTCGCTTGCCGGTGTTCTTGGCGATGGGGATCGCCGCCTGGCCTGGAGCCGTGATGGATCGGTTGATGTCGGCCGTAATGTCCCGAGGTGGCACGAGAAACGCACCCGCCTTCGCGTCGATGTCCGCCTGCACCACGGCAGGTAGCGGCTCGTTCTTGTTCACAACGACGAAGGTGCCGTCGTCCAACGGATAGCCGCGCTGGCCCTCAGCGGCGTCCTTCAGCTCGGCAGCGATCGTTGCGTCGACGATGTCGCCGGTAGCAGGGGCGTTGACGGGCTTAGCAGGAGCTGAAGTCTCTGTGCCTAGGTCGCTAGGCACCGTCGGGATAAGGGTGTCGGCGCCCGCTGAGCATCCGGTGAGCAGGAGCCCAGCGACAACGGCGAAGCCGAGGACGGTGGTGCGGGTGGTGCTCTTCGACATGATGTGTACCTTCGGTCGGCGCTGTCCGAGAGGCGCAACGTTCTACGAGCAACTTAGCGGCACCCACGCGTGGCCGTTTGGGGGGGGGTGTGACCTGGCCAATAGCCGTCCGGGTGAATGTGTCGCGCTGTGTCGAGGGCCGGAACATGCGGACTCTCGACATGACGACGTCGAGGGCATTGCCCATGGACGTTGCGGGGGGCGGTCGCGCAGCTAGGCTCACTTTGTCTGCCCCCGATCTTGGAGCCATCATGCCCCGTGCGATTGCCGCTCTGGCCCTTGCTGCGATCCTGCTCACCGGGTGCGCGGCATCGCCCGCGCCGCGCCCGACGGCGACTGAGGTCAGCAAGTCAACGCCGGCCGCTCGGACGGTCGTAGGGTCCGTACGAGTGGCTGCCACCGATGAGCAATTTGCGGCCTTCGACGAGGCCAACAATGCCGATCCTTTGAACACGTCGTATGACTGCGTGGCAGCGGCGAGTTTTTCTGACGTTGCCGAGGGAGCACAGATCGTCGCCAGTGATGCGTCGGGCGAAGTTGTTGCAATTGGCAGCCTCGAAGCGGGTCAGTACGGTTTTACAGACGTTGAGTTTTTCTGCGAGTTCCCCTTTTCCATAGAGGACATAGTTCTGGATGAGAAGTTCTATGGCCTCAGCGTGGGAAACGTCTTCCGGGGCGATGTGCAATTCTCGGAGGAAGCGATGAGGGTCGGTCCGCGTCTGTACTTGGGATAGCCAAAAGTGATCACGTCGAGGTGCTGCAGTTCGTACAGTCCGGCGAGGAAACGAGTGGCCCCCCTTCGTTGGGCGTCATCCTGGTTCCGCGAATCCGCCTTTCGATATCTCCATGCCGCTCCTGATTAGGGATTGTTCTCAGGCCGTGTCATGTACTGGGTCTCCCAATCTCTCGTTCGTCGAACCCAAGGCGCCTTAGGTGGGCCGTCGAGCCATCGCCAATTCAGCGTCGACAGCTCGAGGAGCGCGAGATTCCTCGGCTGACCGTCTCGGCCCAGCGAAATGACCTGCTGGCCGGAGGGCAGCGCGATCGCATCGGCCGCGTGCATGTGACCGTGGACGAGTATTTCGGGCTTAATCGCCGACCATGCTTTCGTGACGAGCGCGCGCGACCGGCTCGAGTAGGCCAGAGCTTCCGGGCTCCACCCAAGCGGATTCGTTACCAGCACGGCTTCTGAGGCAGGGGTACCACCATCGATGGTTTCGTGCGTGAGTAGGACGTCTGCATAGCCACCGGCGCCAACACGCGCAACGTCCTGCTCAGTGGGCAGCTCACCAGGGAACCAATCGACGCCCTCTGATCGCATCTCGAAGTCCACGGACGCGGCGCCGCCGAACGACGCGAACCTTTTACTGCCAATCTTGAATCGGTAGCCGCGTGGGAATACCTCGACAACGGAACTCAGCGCCACCGGCTTGCCGGGCCGAGAACTGAATTCCTTGTCGAGCCAGCTCCAGTCCTCGTGGTTCCCCGGCGTGACAAGTACACGAGATATACCGGCCCTTTCGCACCAAAAATCGACAGCATCGAGGTATTTGCGCCCGCGAACGCCCGCCCAGATCCCGAAGTCTCCGACATGGAGGATCGTCCTCACTCCGGAGGTTTCGCGGGCGATCGACGGGATGGCTTTGCCAATCCAGTCGACGTTCCCGTGCCAGTCGCCGGCGACTACCACCTCACTCTCAGTCACGGCAGATCGCGCGACGTTGGGTTGCGAAGTCTCGCTCACCGACTCCTCACGCTTCAGAACGGTACGCCCCGTTCAGCCAGATTGTGCATCGCCTGATCTTGGGCGACGAAGATGGCAGTCACGTGCCCCCTTATCTGCATCTGCGTCTCAAGCGTGAGCGCTTCCCAGTTGAGCTCGTGGCCGTCAGCAGCGAGCTGTTTTGCCACACAAAGCGTTGTCTCGTCAATGAGTGCCCACCGGAACGAGGACCACTCGTAGAACCAGTTTGGTTTAGTCATTGTGTTTTCCTCCTATTCAGAAATCGGCTTCTAGTCATTGACGCCAGACGATTGCGTGAGGTGCTCACGACCAGTCGGAGGCCTCGACGATCTCGGTCACGTCGGTGACGTCGCCACCGTTACGCAACCACTGAGCTGGGGTCATCCGCCCCTCGCCGGTGAGCAAGCTCTGTGGCGTAGCCATGAACGCAGCTGAACTCCGGTAATGCCAGCGCGGTGTCATAACCTTGATGATCTGGCTGAGTCCTGGAAGCAATCTCCCTGACGACCTAGCGTCGAGCTGCCAGACTGGGAATCTGAGCCGGCCGGAAACCTCCAACGCGTACAGACGACCATCGGCCACAGCTGTCCGAACGTCTTCTTCAGTCCAGTCAAGGAAGCTGGTGACGTCCTCGAGCGAGTTGGTTTCAAGAAGCCCCAACAAGAACCTCTCAGTTGCGCCCACCTGCAAGTTCCCTCGAGACACGGACGCCGATGTCTCGGCCCACTCCTCGGCGGTGAATGAACCAGACTCGATCAGGAAACGGACCTCGTTCTCCGCCAGCCTTCCCGGCGAGATCGGCTTCAGGGCGAGCAGGAAGTCCGTGAGCTCTTTAAGGAAGTAGGCGGGATCGTTGGCCAAGTGAGCGACGGCTTCGGCGAGGCGCCTGACAGCGTCATCTGAGACGTAGACGGTTTCGGGCGCGGGCCCCGTTCCGTTAGTTGAGTTGCTGGCCGCTGGGTTGGGATGGTCCTTCATGGTTAGAGGGCCCGTCACCGAGTCTCGCGCGACAACTTGTGGAGGTGGGAGAGCTCTCGGAAAGCCCGACCGACCCGTAGGCTCCGAGGCACGTTCGGGTTCCAGCTCACCCATCCGCGCCGCTTCCATTCGATCGCGACGTAGATTCGGAAGTCGCTGACCAGTTTGCGGCGTTGCAGGAACTCGATGCTCTCCGGCAGCTCTGAGGGCACTCCGTTGGTGTCGATCAAAATCTCTTTGAACAGCTCAGAGAATGTCGGACCGGATCCAGTGCGTCGACGTGTCTGCGCGACGAAGATGGCCGCACCGAGCCCCCACTGGTCGGCCGTCTCTGAACCGGTGAAATCTTCAAACGTGTCCACCCAAATGTCGGGCGGCGGAGCTTCGACAGCTCGCCACCAGACAGGTCGCGTGTCCGTGACCACCCAAACCTCAACAATCACGCCGACATGCGCGAAGACCGCGTCCCGACGGTCGGCCGCTGGCGTCGGGTTGCGGCAGCACACGTGCAAGACGATTGAAGCGGGGCGCTCCGTTCGACTGAACAGATTGTTTCGTATGGCCTCTCAAATTATGCCACATAGATTAGGCCGTCTCGATTGAACATGACAGCGAACCTTGTCCGGTGGCAAAGCGGAGTGAAGCAGATGACGACGCTTGGCGAACGTACGCAGCCGAATTGGCGACGAACCTTCGACGGTACCGCCTAGCTGCAGCGTTGAGCCAGGAAGACGTCGCATATCGATCAGGCCTAACCCGGTACACATATCAAAAATACGAGAAGGGCGAGTCGGCCCCAGGTCGGCCAGCGAACCCAACCGTTCGGACCTTGCTCGCGATTACGCAGGTGCTCAAGGTGCAACTATCCGACATCTTGCCCGAAAATGCACCTGACCTCAGGCTGCGCTGATCGTATTTCGACTGACCGTACGGCAGTCTGCACGCGATGGCGACCGGGCACTGAGAGGATCGACTCATGTCACCTTTGCTTGATGGAATGCGCCTCAACGGGCCGCACGTCGCGCGCATTAGCGCCCGCCCGCCTCGGACGGCCTTTCCGATAGGCCACGCCGATCTTGAGGCATTTCGCTCGTTCGTTGAGCTGGCGTGTCAGCTGTGGGGTGGTGCGTCGGACATCGTGATCCCACTCAACGCCTCGAGTGCGATTCCCGAGGAGTACCGGAAGATTCTCCCTGGCTCACAAATCGATGACATTCACGGGACGGACTACGACCCTGAGTTCTTACTTTCGGCCGCGATCAAACCCGGTGTTGAGCTTGACTTTTTCGCGTCGCAGCTCGCGATTGGTCTGCTTCCGTATGGCAAATCAGAGGAGCGCGCTCCCGTTGAGGTGTGTGCCTTGTTGCCCGAAGACCCTTGGCGAGATATCTACTTGGCCTGTCTTGGGGCGCTCCCGTTGGACATTGACATTCGGATAAGGGAAGCAGGAAACTGGCTACCCGAGGTATCGTTCAGCGATTTCGCCCCGATACGTCGGCGTAATGTAATTGGATCCCTGATTGATTTGTTGGGCCGCACATACGCGGTTGAGCGTGTGAGATCTCCCAGACAGATGTCCATGTTGCACCTCGCATACGGAGGAACCGCCAGCACCTCCATCCGGACGGATATGCCGGTTCTGCCCTCTCCGCAGTTCGCTCGACTCGACGCGGGACCAAATGTCCTCGTCATATGCTCGCCCGAGTCAACAGAGGACCTTGCCCTTCTCTGGAACTTGCGGGCCGCTCACGGTGACGACTACGCAACTCCCGTCGGAATACCGGCCGCGGAGTTTTCGGCCGAGGCCGTTGGCCAGGTTCTCGCAAATCACGGGATTGCGCGTCAGGGCTGGGCTGCCAGCTCCCTATACGTGACGAGTGCCTCCATGCCTACTGAGGCGATCGTCGAAGCTCTCGGGACCCTGCCGCAGGGAGTAAAAGTCCTCCCGGCCGATCAGCTCCTTACTTTCGGTAAGGTCGGCGGCTGGGTGCGTGAAGAGGTCCTCATGTGGGAACAAGGGAGAGCATCGTACAAGCAAGTGGATTGGTCTAGTCACCGCGAGTTGATCCAGGAGAGGAACATGTCTGATGTCGCTCGGTTATACGTCGAGCTAGCGGTGGATGACTCACCGCTCCCTCTCGCAGATGACTATCGAGTCGCTCCGTTTAGTGGGGCTTTCTATAACGGGTCGCACATCACCTGGTCGTCTGTTCGATCGGTGAACAAGATCGCTGCCATCGAGTGGCCGTCGAAGTTGCTGATGGCCAACAGCCTGGCTTCTGCTCGAGGGTTTGCCCTGAAGGAGTCTGCTCCGGGTGTCGCGGCAAAAATCCTCCTGGAGAAACTAGGAGGGACTGGTGAAGTTTCCATGCTCTGCCACGCCCCATTGCTGGCGCTTCTCGAAACGATGTCCACTCGTCAAGGATTCTCCTGGTATAAAGAGCGACTGCGACAGCGCGGTGTGGAGGCGGATCCAACTGAGTCAGTGGGTGCTTCGACGGACGAACTCCCCGAGAAGTCATTCCACGATTTCAAGAGAGCATTGGGAAACAGCGATCCCGCAACGAGATTTTGGCTTGGTTGGGCCGAGCGCGCAAGCGTTGTTATCAAGGGATTTCCTATCCAGTGCCCAACCTGTGGTGCAAAGCAGTGGACGCCCGTTTCGAACTTTTCGCCCCCGATAACGTGTAGAGGATGCGCAGTCGCCATCCAGTTTCCGTTTGCTGATCGTCCAGGGGTTGAGTTCAAGTATCGCCTCAGTGAGCAAGTGCGCAGAGTTTACGAGTCAGACGCCATGGGCCACCTTCTGGTCGCTCGCTTCTTCGACTTCATATACAGCGCGGGAGGTGGGAGTGGTCTAATCGGCCTACATCCTGGCATCAGCGTGACGCTCAATGGTGCAGCAGCTGAGATCGGTGAGGCGGATTTGCTCATGCTGACGCGGTTCGGTGACTTCATCCCGATTGAGGTCAAGCGAACCGGCACAGGCCTGACTGAAACTGAGCTAAATAAACTGGCCGTTCTATCGAAGACCCTCCGGTCTCCCTGGAGCGGAATTGTCGCGTGCCAATACGCGAGGGACGCTGGTCCTGAATTCGCAAAGCTCCCGCTTCGCCACCCCGACGGCACTCATCAGCGAATGGCGCTCTCTTATGACGGCTTACTGGACCCACATCCAATGTGGGCACTCTCAGGCGACCCTTTCGCCTTAGCGGCCATGGACGAAACCGTGATCGCTGAGCGTGAGTCTGGATTCGTTCGCGGACTTGCCGAGCGATCAGTGGACACTTTTGGCGACTGGCTAACCTACTCGATGACGGCACGCGAGGAGCGTCCCGGTGCGGGCAACTTGAATCAATCCGATGTGGCCGACGTCACCACGGGTGACTAGATCAAACGCCGCTTCCGAACGCAATGAAGGACCTGCCCGCGCCCCAGCGATCTACCAGGTGTAGACGGCCCAACGTCTTCGTGACGAGATAGCCAAGGCGATGCGTTGTGCGGCAGCCCAGACGCGAGAGACCGGAACTAAATCCCTGACCCGTGTATTCGCAGATTGCGAATCACCTGAACCTGGGAATTGTCATAACCCCCTGCTCGTCGTTGACTGCCTCGCGAAGGCGATCGCGTTCATCCAGCACGAGTGCCAGTGCCGTGGCATAGCGCTTGACGCGTTCCGCGAGTTCCGCCCGTTCGGAGGCGAGCCGACTGTTTCGTGTGATCTCCTTTGCGAGACGTGAGCGTAACCCGTCTACCTCTGGTTTGGTGCGGTTCAGCGCACGGGCGCGCTCTTGGAACGCTGCATTAATGTCAGCATTGTCGTGCGTGAGACGGTGACGTTTGACGCCGGCGACTTCTACGAGTCTTATTCCGGTTAGAGGGCCATGTACGCGCCCCTCGAGTAGGTCATCCGCTGCTCGCTGGATTGCTGCGCGCGTGGGATCTGTTTCGCTATTAGTCATCGGCGGTGATCCTTTCATGTTCGTGAATGGCCTTTGTGAGCGTCGCTGCAACGAGCTGGGCGCGCTGGTACCTGATCGGCGGCGCAAGCAAGTCGTCGTTCAACTCAGCAACTAGCGCCTTCAGCTCGTCGATGTCTTCGTCTGTCCTGGCGATGTTTGAGCAACCGCTCCGACACTCGCCCAGGCTGGGTCCTTCGGCGCTTCGTGCGCAGAGAGCTGTCGTCTGGTTGAACACGCAGTGCATGCCTTCACCTTTGAAAACCTGAAGTGCGGGGTCGGAAAGAAGAGCCTTAGCTTGACGCCTGGTCGGTACGACACGGCCGGAGAACTTGGCGGTCGCGAGCCGGGTGCGGTGCTCCATCTCGGTCGCCGCCGGGCCGCTCAGGCGACCTCCGTTGTCGAGGTAGTACTCAACGTCTTGAACGTTGTCGATTCTCTGGAGCCATCGTTCGAAGGACAGTTCATCTGGAAAGCCTGAGTTGTAGGTGCCTGAATAACCCTGTGTGATGTAGGTAGCGACGTGCCCGTACTGAATCGCTGCAGCAACGAGACCCCGAGGTCGGCGGACTATGTGCCATGCCAGGGTCCGCCGGAAACGACTTGGGCTGACGCGCCCAAAGGGGTCGGCGGGGATCTCGTCTTCACGGTTATTGGATGCGCAGTAACCGTTCACCCAGCTGATGAAGTCGACTATGTCGCTGCCAATCTGCGACGAGGTTCGTGCTTTTCCAGCGCGCAGGTTGCCGGGCGCGTTCACGTCTCGGAGCGGTCGCGGACGCAGCGTAAGTGGGAAGAGGAGATGGCTTGGCGATAGCTGTTCGAGTATGCCTATTGCCTGTGCAGCTAGGGGGTGCACGACCCACGGTATAGGTCGCTGTTGCCCATCGGCTTCTTTTTCGCCATTTTCGTCTTTTGCTGACTTCCACCGCTTTCCATGGACGTGCCAAAGACCGGCGTCTCTGGAGAGACAATTGCGTTCGAGGCTCAACGCTTCACCGGGTCGCATCCCTGACAGATATGAAAGCAGGATGAAGCTCGCTGTCTGAAGATGTGTAACCAGGGGGATGATCTCATCCCAGGCGAGGAACCGGCCCCTCCAGAGCTTTCCGTCCAGCATGGCCGAACACGGGACCGTCAGATAGGCGTCGTCATCTATAGGAAGACCCGCACTGGCAACGATATCGCCATCGTATTTCATGAGGGTAGGTGCCCACGCGTTCGTAAGGCGTCCCAGGTGGGCCCATCGAACCTCCCGCGTCCCGTCAGACAAGACCCGCCCTGGAAGCCCAACCCCACTCGATTTCAGAGCCGTCAGCGTAATTTGTAGGCGTTCTTTTCTTCCAGCTATTTGCGGCTTTCTCTGGCCTAGGACAGGCCGGTGCCTGTATTCGGTTTTTACCAACTGGAGATACTGCCGGTAGCTGCCAAGGATGTCGTCGGCGAAGTTCTCGACGTACCGAATCGCCCAGCCAATGAGTGGAGCGAGTGTTTCGTCTGAAATGCGAGGCGTCAGATTCTCGCGTGGGCGAGTGGGCCGCCCTAACAGGTCCTGGGGCCGTTCGTCCAGCCATGGCACAGCGGCAGGTAATGTCAGGGTGGCCGGCGCCACATCGCGGTAGAGCCAGAGTCGTCTGGTTTCCGTGAGCATGCTACTTTTCTGGTCGTATGAGAGAGCGGTCTCACCCAGGTCGCCGAGTAACGCATCCAGGACCTTTGGTGTGGCGCGATCAAGGCTGCGGATTCCTTGACTTTCGAACCACGTCAGGAGCCGAAGTAGGGATGGTCGCACGAAGGTAATTGATCGCAGCGAGAGACGGGATTCGGCGGGTCCGGAAGCGAGTGGTCGTAAGTGCTCGTCATTGATTAAGTGCCAGAAGTAGCTCTTCACATCGTCGCGCCAGTACGCCGGAAAAGCGTCGAAGTTCAAAGAGATCTTTGTGCTGTGATCCTCGAAAACGCCGTGTGTCAGATCCCAGGTGCTGTCACTGAATCGAGATAGCGAACTTTGGTGTGTGTCAGGTCTGAGCTGGCGATTGGTGAGCACGAGAGGATCGTCTTGAATGGGGCTGACAGCGAGGTTGGCTCTGTTCATCAAACGTCATACCTTCCGTCGAGTAGCGCTTCGATCAGCCGGAGATCATCTTCCGTCGCTTGCAGTGCCATTTCATCGACATCAGCGCGCTGCTCGATGAGAAGGCCCCGCAGCTGGTCGTCAGCTACCTGAAAGCGCCTGGACCACTGTTCGGACGGCATATCCAATTGGCGGGCTTGGATTTGCTTGCTCAGGAGAGCCTGTACGGGGATGTGGCGTGGTTCCGACCGAGCGTTAGGACAACTGAGGCAGAGCAGGAAGGACGCCGTGCAAGGCTGCCCTGCCGGGTCGTGTGGTCCGTTATGGGGGTCGATGCAGGCGGCCGCAATAGTGTCGAGCCGGCCGGCCAAAAGATCTTGGAGTCTTCCAACCGACAATCCGAGGTGTGTGGCGAGTGACTCGGGATGCTTCAAGGCTTGACGCACTTCCTCCTCGTTCAGCGTTCGTATGCTGTTAGTGGCGCGAATGCGGGCGGCCTCGTCTGAAAGAGCAGCACCGACGACTGCTTGGTATGTAGCGAGTGAACCTTGGTCCTTTGTTAGATAGGTGTCGGTGAACGTCGAGACCTTTTGAGCGACTGGGCGTTGGCGAAACTCGAGATATGTGCGGCGCAGACGCATGGTGTCAATGAAGTCGCGGTGCTCGGCTTTGTAGGTCCAGCCCTTCCAATACGCCGGATTCGGCTTTGCCGCTCGAAACCCAAGGCCAGCCAAGGTGGTTTCTCGCCATTTATCGGAGAAGGCGCAGAGTAGTACTTCTGTCCTGGTGAATTCGCGTGCGCGGCGACAGAGCTCTTCAGCGATTTTGTACAGCCCGAACGGAGAGCCGTAGTCGTCCTTATCCTCGATGCCGCCCTCATCTAACCAGACTGGCATCGAGGTGAACGAGAGGTCCATTTCCGCGTCATAACGTCCTCGGCGAGGTTTCTGCGCACGAGTGAGCACTACGGCTCCCTCGCCTTCCTGATTGTCCGCGCGCAGATGGACTGTAGTCAGCGCACAAATTACTGAGAGGTTCTGGCCTGTCAAGCACTGCATTAGAACTATCACCGCGGTGAGTTCGGATAACGTGGGAAAGAGAGCACGGAGCAGTTCAACTGAGCCCGCATGCGCAGGATGTCGGCTAACGATTCCGCTTGACGTGCGCGGTACATCACCATTTGCGGCAATGAACTCCAGGAGGTGTCCGCGTCGTGCGACCTCAGCGTCACCGTCTTCATTGCCCCGTTGCAGCCAGGCAGTAAGTTCCGTTTCCATCGTTCTCACTCGGTTCAATGCGACACGAATGTCCGAGCGGGCCGACCGTCGAATGGCTCGGAATTCGCTCTCACTATACGAAGCCACGGTGCCAACACTGCGCGCGCTTTTCATCGGCGCATAAAGGAGATCTCGAAACGGACCCGGGAGAGAATCGTTGGCGCGAAGAGTCGTGCGTATGGCCATGACGATCGATTGGCTGGCCTTTGTGTGTCGCAGTCGCAAGGCGGCAATGTGCGACGGACGTAGGTCACTGAGAGTGCGTGGAGGACTGTTCTCAGCGTCTATTAAGTTCGCGAAGGATCGCAAGCAGTTATAGAGACTGGCGGCGGATTCTTGCGTGCGTCGGGATCCGCTCGGTCCTGTCGCGCGCGCAAAGCCCTCGGCCAAAGCCAACTGAAGCTCGGGGCCTACCCGCAGTTTATGGAATGAATAGCTCTGTTGGCCGTTACCCCTCTCTGGAAATACCAGAACGACAATGCTGTCACCCGTTCGGATGAGGGTCTGCGGGCGAGCGTATCCACGATCAGGGAGGGCTGCGCCTCTCATTAGGATGCCTCCGCGGGGTACTCAGCCAAACGAACTTGCGGGTTCGAACGAAGAACTTGAAGCAGGAGTTCGGAGTCGAGCTCGCTGAGGCCATATTCCATTACCAATTGAACATCTAGGGTCAAGAATGGCTCGAGGTAAATGTTCTTTGTCGTCTCGACACTGGTGTGGCCGAGCATTGTCTGGACTAGTGACCATGCGTCGCCGAACTGCTGTCGAAAATCAAGTGCGTGGTCGGTTTCCAGGCCGACATTTCGTTGTTGCCAAATGAGGCGGCCAACGGCGTACCAGCGCAGAGCGAAGCTGTGGCGAAGCATGTGTGGGCGGCACTCCATCCGATCGATCCCTGAACGCCGCACGCGAGCATTTGCGCTGGAGAATGCTTTGTACCAGGCGCGTTTCGGGCGAGGCGAACCATCTTCGTTCAACCAGAGCATCAATGGTTCGAGACCTGTGTCCGAGCGAAAGAAGAGCGAAAGTCGCTGGTTGGGATTCAGTTCGCCTAGATCGACGGATCTGCGGGAGGTGCCGTCTGCGTCGGTAATTTGGACTCGTCCGTTCAGGGTTGGCTGATCGACGACCCGAACGTCGAGCAATCGCTCATACATCCCGCTGGCTTGCGCGCGACGGACAGCCGCCGCTCGTTCGGTTTCGGCGTAATCAGCGATGGAGTCGAGCACCGTGCGTTTCAGCCAAAACGGGTGACCATGGGCTCCTTTGGCGCACGCGTCAGCGAGTCTGTGAGTCACATAGTCGCGGTTTGGCGCAGGTTCAGCCAGCTCGGTCGTGAGCACGCTTGCCCATTCCTGAAGTCGCAGACCACTGCCGTATAGTCCGTCGACGAAAGCTGAGTCCCGCGTTTGGCATCGAGGTCGCCACAGAACTCGCTCGGACCCGTTTGGAGCGATTCCGTGGATTCCGACGTCGCGCCACTTTCGAAAGGCAGCGGGAGACAACCACTTCACGTCCGCGCCGCGAATGGTTGAACCTTTCAGCATGACGCCGCGAGTACCGCGGTCGGTGTGCCAACCCCGGGTTGCCCTAATGGCAGCAGTAGCTAGTAGATCGGGTCCGTTGTGGGTTTTCCTGGACCAGTCATAGAACGTGCCAATAGCGACTACGTCTCCCGACCAAGTTGAGCCGGATACCGGTCTCGGATTCCTGTCGTCCGTTCTGCGCCAGTATTTATAGTCGAGCAGGTCTTCTTCAGTTGCCGAGTCCCAGTGGGCATCTCTTCGAGCCAAGAAATTGACCCATACTCCGAGAGAATGTGCATACTTCCGATTGGTGCCTTCGGATCTATTGCGCATTCGTCCGCTACTGAAAAATCCGTTCAGGGCGATGTGCGAGTTGCCGTCTTCGTCGAGAAAGAATGGTCGGCCCACTCGAGCAGGTGGCAACCCCACTGTGTCACCGTCGGTCCGCTGTCGATCAAAGGCACGAAGAAGGACGACATCTCCCGAGAGGTGCACGCTCTTCGGGAAGAAGAAGAGCTTCCATGTCACCGGCTGATAGGTCGTCATCAGGCTATGTTTCAGCAGCATTTCAGATCCTCAGGCCAACACGCCGGAATAGGGGCGAGAACGTACGGCATCGACGGAATGGCGCATCGGTCGGCGCTGGCCAGCAACGGGACGACAGTCGCGTTCCTGGCCGGGGGAGTCGACCGGTTCTATCCCAGCGGGCACGACGCGCTGCTCAGCCGCATCGTCGAGGCAGGGGCCGTGCTCTCCGAATTACCCTGCGGTGCGCCGCCCACCAAGTGGAGGTTTCTGCAACGTAACAGGCTGATCGCTGCCGCCAGCGGGGCCACCGTGGTGCTCGAAGCCGGCTGGCGCTCCGGGTCGCTCAACACCGCCGGGCACGCCGCGGCGCTGGGCCGGCCGCTGGGCGCCGTACCAGGACCGGTGACATCGCCCACCTCGGCGGGCTGCCACCGATTGCTGAGGGACTACGACGCCATCTGCGTCACCACGGCGGCCGAGATGGCCGAACTCATCGGCGTTGGCGTCGACCTGGAACTGGACCTGGCCGGCGCGGACGGCCGGGACGGCGGGCAGGGCCAACGGGAACGCACGAGCGACCAGGTGCGGGTGTTCGACGCGCTCAGTGTGCGGGCGCCTCGGGTTCCCGCGGACATCGCCCGCCGGTCCGGGCTCTCGACCACGGCGGTGCTGGGCGTTCTCGGCACCCTGGACCTGGAGGGCTCGGCACGGGAACGGGCGACCGGCTGGGTGCGGGTCACCTGAGCCGCCCGCGCAACTGTTTCCCGTCCGGACAATTGTTACCGGCACACCGGGCGCAATTGTCCGCAGCGGCAACAGTTGGGCACCCGGTCATGCCTGGGGCGGTCGGTGGATGCGTTTAGGGTGATTCGTGACGCCGCAGCGAGTCAGGCGCGTCACGAGCATTTGTGAAGGTGAGTGGTCAAGCATGACAGGAACAACGCCGACCGAGGGGCCGAACGCAGCTCTGCCGGGAGCGGTGGTGCAGATGGGCCAGTACCCGCAGGCCTCCCACCTCATCGCGCATCTCAGCGACACCCACTTCCTCGGCACCAACGCAGACGGCTCCGGGCGGCTGCTCTACGACGCCGTGGACACCGACAGCACCGTGCATCGTGCGATGGCGCAACTGGAAGCATCCGGTCTGGCCATCGACGCCCTGGTCTTCACCGGTGACATCGCCGACCGCGGCGAGCCGGATGCCTACCGCCGAGTGCGCGACATCGTCGAGGCGTCCGCCGAGCGGATGGGCGCCACCCTGGTCTGGGTGATGGGCAACCATGATGAACGCTCGGCGTTCCGCACCGAACTGTTGCGCATTGACGGCCACGATGCACCCGTCGACGGGGTTGCCGACGTGAATGGGCTGCGGGTGATCTCCCTGGACACCAGCGTGCCCGGCTACCACCACGGCGAGGTCACGGCTGACCAGCTCGCCTGGCTCCGCGATGTGCTGAGCCAGCCAGCCGAGCACGGGTCGTTGCTGGCCCTGCATCACCCACCGGTACCCACCGCCCTGCCGCTGATGACCATCCTGGAGCTCCGCGAACAAGCGGCGCTCGGCGAGGTGCTGGTCGGCAGCGACGTGCGCGCAATCCTGGGCGGTCACCTGCACTACGCCACCACCGGACTGTTTGCCGGGATTCCGGTGTCGGTCGCGGCTGCCACGTGCTACACGATCGACGCGGCGGCCCCGCCGCGTCAGCTGACCGGGCTCGGCGGGGGCCAGTCGATCAATCTCGTGCATGTCTACGCCGACCAGGTGGTGCACTCGAACGTTCCCCTGGGCACCTTCGACGTTGTCACCCGGTTCGACCCGGCCTACCTCGACCGGATGGAAGCGCTCAGCCCCGCGGATCGGCTGGCGGCCTTCTCCCGGCACACCGCACCGGCGGCCCGGTAATCGCGACCGCGCACAATCCCACCCCGAGCGCGACGGGCCTGCGGTAGCGAATGGCTCATTTTTCCGCGTCGTTGCCGATATCCCGCCCAGCGCGCGAGATGCTGGAGGCATGCACCTCGACCCGGCGATAGATGGCTTCGCCCGCTATCTCGCCACCGAACGCGGCTTCTCCGCGAACACGGTCCGGGCCTACTGCGCGGACCTGTCCGGGTTGGCCACCTTCGCCGAGGAGCGATCGGTCGCCACCGTCGACGGCTTGACCCTGGAGCTGCTGCGCGACTGGCTGTGGGAGGGCACCCAGGCCGGCCTGGCGCGGGCCACCATCGCCAGGCGCTCCGCGTCGGCGCGCGGTTTCACGGCCTGGCTCAGCCGGGACGGTGTGCTGCCCAGCGACCCGGCCGTGCGGCTGCGCTCGCCCAAACCCGGCCGAACCCTGCCGCGGGTGATCAACCGCACCCAGATGCAAGACCTGCTGGACCGGCTTGAGGCCGCCGCGAGCACCGGCGATCCCGGCGCGGTCCGCGATCTGGCCATCATCGAATTGCTGTACGCCTCCGCGCTGCGAGTGTCGGAACTCGTGGGGCTCGACGTGGGGGATGTCGACCTGTCCCGCCTGACGGTGCGGGTCACCGGCAAGGGCGACAAACAACGTGTGGTGCCGTTCGGGGTGCCGGCTCAGAGAGCTATCGTGCGGTACCTGCAAGCGGCTCGTCCGGCGCTGGCCAGTGCGCGTCCGGCCGGGACGACAGCTGCCGGGGTAACGCCGACCGGGCCGGCAGCCGGGGTAACGCCGACCGGGACGACAGCCGAGGCAAGGCTGGCCGGGGAAATGCAGACAGGAGCGGCCGGACGCCGGACGAGCGGGGCCGACCCGGCTGCGCTGTTCCTGGGCAGTCAGCGGCAGCGCCTCGGGGTGCGGGCCGTCTACCGCTTGGTCGCTGCCCTGCTCGAGTCGATGCCCGGCAGCGGTCCGGCCGGTCCGCACGCCCTACGCCACACCGCGGCCACGCACCTGCTCGACGGTGGGGCCGATCTGCGCGCCGTGCAGGAGATGCTCGGCCACGCGAGCCTCGGCACCACTCAGATCTACACCCACGTCTCGGCGGAACGCCTGCAGCAGAGCTACCGCCTCGCCCACCCCCGGGCCTGACTGCCTCGCCCCCCAGTCCCTTCCGCGAACTGTGAGCTAAGCACCTAAATTTCGCGATTCCTGGTGCTTAACTCACAGTTCGCGAGAGTGGTGGGGCGCGTGTGCCTCGGGGCGGAGAGCGCGTGTTCCTCGCGGCCCACGACCTACGACTCACGACTCACGATTCACGACTCACGACTCGCGGGTGGCGGTCGCGGCGCGGGTCGTGGCCCGTGGGCGGCGGATGCATCCGGCCCGTTCGCGAACTGTGAGCTAAGCACCTAAAACTGGCGATTTCTGGTGCTTAAGTCACAGTTCGCGAGAGGGGGGGTGGGTTAGCGGGGCGGGAGCGGGAAGGGGCCCGTGGGCGGGAGGGGGAGCAGGACCGCGCGGGTCAGGCCGCCGAGGAACAGGACCGGGGAGATGTATTGGCCGTGACGGCGCACCCCGAAGTGCACACACCGAGCCGTGCAGTGCGCACCCGTTGCCACGACGCCGATCACCTGTCCGGCCCGCACCCGATCGCCTTCGCTCACTGAGGCGGCGACCGGCTCGAAACTCGAGAGCAGATCGTTGCCGTGCTGGATGGAGAGAACCGGTCTGTCCACGACTGTGCCGATGAACGTCACGACGCCGTCGGCGGGGGAGCGCACCGAGTCGCCCTCTGCCGCCACGAGGTCGATGCCACGGTGCCCGGCCGTATACCGGCTGGCGGGCGCCTCAAAGGGACGCAGCAGTTGCCGCGGCGGTCCGACCGGCCAGGTCCAGGCGGGCTGTGCCGCCGTTGCCGCCGTTGCCGCCGTTGCTGACGCTGTTGTCGCCGTCGCGGATGGCGCGGGAACCGGTGCGGGAGCCGGGGCGCCGGCTGCGGCGGGAGTGCCGGTGAGCAGCGACGCGAGAACGACGCACGCAGGGAGGCCGACGAGTCGAAGCCGAGCCGGCGTGCGGCGGGGCCGCAACGGGCCGAGGGACGAGGTGGCGAGGGTGCTGGCGCGCTGCCGGGCCGGGCGTCTGGGGGCTGTCATGACACCACCATCGGGCGACGGGGCGGCTGTGGGAGGGCGGGATGCCGGACTGTGCAGAACTGGGACTCGCGCAGGTTGTGGAGGAGCGGGCGTGCCGCAAGGGCAACGGCAGCAGCCGAGGGAATGGAGCGTCCTCACGGGGCCTGTAGATGGTCAGCGGCGGGGGTCGGCCAGGTGCTAGAGTTCTCAGAGCAGCGCTTTGCGCGCTGACTACGCGTGCCCATTCGGCCAACACATCCATTCGGTCCCGCTTCTCACGAAGTCGGGCGGTTGTGCGCCGGGCACCAGGAGTAGTGATCATCCGATCACGACACAAACCGATGGGCGTTTTCTGCTGTGCAGAAACGTCGGATAAGGAGTACGGCTCATGGCCGTCGTAACCATTCGCCAGCTGCTCGACAGCGGCGTGCACTTCGGGCACCAGACCCGCCGTTGGAACCCGAAGATGAAGCGATTCATCTTCACCGAGCGTTCCGGCATCTACATCATCGACCTGCAGCAGTCGCTCGGGTTCGTTGACAAGGCCTATGACTTCGTCAAGGAGACTGTCGCCCACGGCGGCACCATCCTCTTCGTCGGCACCAAGAAGCAGGCGCAGGAATCGATTTCGGAGCAGGCGACGCGAGTCGGCCAGCCCTACGTCAACCAGCGCTGGCTCGGTGGCCTCCTCACCAACTTCCAGACCGTCTCCAAGCGTCTGGCTCGCATGAAAGAGCTCGAAGAGCTCGACTTCGAGGACACCGCCAAGAGCGGTTTCACGAAGAAGGAAATGCTCATCAAGAAGCGCGAGCTCGTCAAGCTGCACAAGAGCCTCGGCGGAATCCGCAACCTGACCAAGACGCCGTCCGCGCTCTGGGTTGTCGACACCAACAAGGAGCACCTCGCCATCGACGAGGCGCGCAAGCTCGGCATCCCCGTCATCGCGATCCTCGACACCAACTGCGACCCCGACGACGTTCAGTACCCGATCCCGGGCAACGACGACGCCATCCGCTCCGTTGGCCTGCTCACCCGCATCATCGCGGACGCCGCAGCCGAGGGCCTCATCCAGCGTCACCAGAAGCCGGAAGAGGGCGCCGAAGTTGAGCCCCTCGCCGCATGGGAAGCCGAGCTGCTCGCAGCTCCGGCCGAGACC
>Ga0247803_1000117_pt1 | contig 47276 bp, 38 predicted proteins | sample UWRJL014104B1_FD_180928 | JGI IMG/M metagenome (GOLD analysis project Ga0247803, IMG submission 180928) | Plant litter microbial communities from Arlington Agricultural Research Station in Wisconsin, United States - UWRJ-L014-104B-1 | ecosystem: Environmental > Terrestrial > Plant litter >... | reverse complement strand
AGGAATGAGATAGTTTGCACAAGATGAACAATATACGTTCCGGTAGCCAATGCGGATGATGAATGAGGAAAATATTTGAAAGAGATGTATACGGCTAGATTAATGCGAAGGCACACCTAAAATAGAAAAAGGCTGACCGGAAAATCTAATCAGCCTTTTTATACTCGCATTGCACCATTCAAACCGTTTTTTATAAAAATTTATTTTTTAGGTTGATTGGCGTCAATTTTATCAAATAGTTCTTTCGTTTCTTTTTGCGCCTGCGCCAGAACTTGTGGCGAGAGTTTGGCAGCGGCAAGATCCCTGTTACGCGAATTCATTCCATTGGTAGCAGCAAGTGCTGACCATATATAGGCCTGCTTGTAATCTTGTGGTAAACCTTCTCCGTTGGCATACATACGGCCTAAGCTAAGCTGTGCATTTGGATTGCCGAGATTAGCGGCTTTAGTAAACCAGGAAACTGATTGCTTGGCATCTTTAGTCTTTTCGTAAAGAACTCCCAAATTATACTGTGCAATCAGGTCACCTTTCTCTGCAGCCTTGGTAAGCCAAAACAGTGCTTGCTTGGTGTCCCGTGACGCATCATCACGACCCAAATAAACGGCACCTAAATTACGCTGAGCATCAGTATCATCCTGCTCTGCCGCTTTTTTAAGCCACTCAATAGCTTGTGCGTGATCCTGCGGTACACCTTCACCTTTTAAATAAATATAACCCAAGGTCGCTTGCGCAATGACGTTACCTTGCTCAGCCGATTTCTTGAACCAATGGATGGCTTGCTTATAATCTTTCGCTACGCCTTGGCCGGTATAATAACGCATCGCTTCATTGAGCTGTGCAACAGCATTTGCGGGTTCAACTTTTAAATTCACTTCATTTGTTACTGAAGTAGATTCCGCAGAACGTAGCTCTTTAGAGATTTTAATTTTTTTTGTCAGGGGCTCGAGCGCCACCTCTACACCTTTTTGTAACGTATCTTGATCTTTTTCCGCTTCAAACAAACGAGGTTTCAATTCATTGACTGCTTCGCGAGTATTGATAGCGTAAGGGATACTAATTCCACCATATGACGTGAACACCCAATTGCCATTCGCATCGTAGGCATCGAGTTCAAGGCTCAGGGCACGACTGGAACCAGACCACTCCCTGCTCTCACCGGAACCAAAGCCTTTAACAGTCAAACGCGTTTTTACGTTATCCCATATTGCCATCTGCCCGGCGAGTTTTGCAGTGCGTGAAACTACTGCTGGAATTAGTACAATATCGTAATCCGCCTGACCTTTAAGATTGGATATAAACTCTTGCTTGGCAGGGCGAATTTTTTCATGATTGCTATTTGATAGCATAAACAATTGAATTGTATCTTTGGGTGTGGATGCCGCATCAAACTTAATCGCAAAGGGGGTAAGCCCCAATTCTTTTATTTGATTGGTAATAGCTTCTTGAACGATTGGAATCTCTTGGGGTACCGCCGAAAAATCATAGGCTATTGGCAAAATAGCTATACGAGCATTTTTTGGAATAATGGGTAGCTTATCTGCATAGGTATTAGGGTCATCTTCAGCAGCATAAATCGCACTCGAAACCAAACAACAAACCATTGCTACAAACGTAATAATCTTTTTCATTAAAAGCTCCTTAGGTTATTTATTTTATATAGATATTTTCCAAATTTCTTTTATAGCATTTAATCGCCTACAACAATTTATCTCGCTCTCTAAAACCTAGCAAATACAAAATGCCATCCAAGCCCAGTGTAGAAATTGAATGCTCTGCCGAGGCTTTCACTAAGGGTTTAGCACGAAAAGCAACACCCAAACCTGCAACGCTTAGCATGGGTAAATCGTTAGCGCCGTCACCCACAGCAATCACTTGTTCCAACGCAATACCTTCTTGTTGCGCGAGCATAGCCAACAACTCTGCTTTGCGTTGTCCATCAACCACTATACCTTTTACTTCGCCTGTAACTTTGCCATTCACAATATCTAACTCGTTGGCGTACACATAATCAATGCCAAGCTTGTTTTGTAAGAAACGACCAAAATAATTAAAACCGCCCGATAAAATTGCCGTTTTGTAGCCAAGTTTTTTCAGCGACGAAATTAATTTTTCTGCACCCTCGGTTAAACGTAAATTATCAGCAATGCCGGCAAGCACTGATTCATCCAAACCTTTTAACAATGCCATACGCGCTGCAAAACTTTGTTTAAAATCCAACTCACCACGCATAGCGGCTTCAGTAATCTCAGATACTTGTTCGCCCACACCGGCTGCTTTTGCCAGCTCATCAATCACTTCTGCCTCAATCAAGGTGGAGTCCATATCGAAACACACCAAGCGGCGATTGCGGCGATAAACCGTATCGCGCTGAAAAGCGATATCTATATTTAAACGTGCCGATAAATCCATAAAATCAGCACGCAGCGCTGCCATATTATTGGGCGTTCCACGTACCGAAAATTCTACGCAAGCATTACCGGTGTTTTCAGCTTCGCCTTTCAATACATCCAAGCCTACACGGCCAGATAAACGGCTGATGCTATCGATATTTAATCCATGCAGAGAGGTAATCGCGGTTAATTCAGCAATTTGGCCTGCAGATACTTGACGCGCGAGCAAGGTGACTATGTGGCGAGTTTTGCCTTGCTGCTCTACCCAATGAGCATAGTTTTCGTTGCTGATGGTTTGAAAGCGCACCTGAATACCCAAAGGTGCGGTGCATTCTTCAATTTCACTTTCAAGTTGTGCGCGAATATCGCCGCCCAACTCAAGCTCTACCAAAATACCTAACGCAAGGGTGTCGTGAATAACAGCTTGGCCTATATCCAATATGTTTGCGTTATGCGCCGCTAACACTTTGCTAATCGCGCGCGTTACACCTGGCTTGTCCACGCCGGATGCATTAATCAATAAAATACTGTTCACGGGTTACTCCGCACCTGAGCTATCAAAGATAGTTTTACAACGAAAGGGAAGTGTTTGATTTAATGCGCGACATTCTAGCGTAAGTCGCCCTTATGCACCTAGAGCAATCACAAAACGCGCTACCAAGCCGCTATAGTAATAGAGGCAATTAGGCTAGAATGGCCGTCAATTAATGCTGCCTGAAGTCACCCAACTGAACATACTCGGGCATGCAAATCACGGACTGATCCAATAACACAGATTCTGCCAGATCATTGAGAGCCACATGTCACTGTTAAGCCAATATCGCACCTACCCTCAACTCAGTTTATGCAGTGCGCTTTTGTTTGTGCTGGGTTTAATGGGTGCTATTTTTTATTTATATAACGCCGACCGTAACCAAGCGGCAAGTATTGAACGTTACGGCCATGTTTTAGCCACTAGCACAGCGCGCCAAGCAGTTGATGCAACCTTGAACCAGGACAAAGTTAGCTTACAAGCCATTTTGCTGGAAGTGGTGCAATACCCCAATGTGGTGGGCGCAAGCTTGCGCAATGTAGATAATAAACTCTTAGTGCAAAGCGGGTACAAACCCAACCAACCCATACATGGCAAACGCTACAACTTCACCGCACCAGTGGCATTACACAACAATGTTGCTGGTTACCTGGAAGTCACCTTGGAGGTGCCGCGCCGCACTGCACATGATGAATTCTTTTTACTGTGCTGGGGTGCGGCAGTAACCGCCTGTTTGTTAATGATTTGGTGGTCAATACATCGCCGCTGGTGGAGCGCACTGCGCGATAAGATTCCAAGCGCCGATCAAATTATGACTGCTGTGGTTGATAAAATACCCACCATCGCAGAGGCAGAAGAAGCGCAACCAGAACCAGAGATTCCTGCCATACCCAAGCGAGTATCGGTACGCTTAAGTTTGCATATAGTTAACCTCAGCAAATTGCATCAACAGCTTAATAGCGAAGGCTTCAACAGCGTTGTACGCCGTTTTGAAAAACAATTGCAGGGTTTGCTCAGCCTTTACAACGGTCAACGCCAATTATTATCGGGCGATACATTGCTGATTGATTTCTTTGGTGAAGAGTTTCACGAATGCAGTTTCCGTGCAGTATGCTGCGCGCAAATTCTTATCAATATGGCAGCGCGTAATCCCAGCCCTCGCCTGCAACTTGCAGCAGCAATTCAACCGCTGCCAGAGGCACCCCAATCGGCAGGCTGCGCTTTGGTAAAAGAATTTTTAGTGCAACACAACAACACACTTACACCCAACAAAAATGAAATTCTGGTGAACGGCAGTTTGTTAGATACCGTCTTACAACACCACGCAGAGTTCGATGTAAACTCTGGCAAGCTTATTCAAATCAAACCGCCTTACAGTGAATATGTAAGCAAACAAGAAGAGCAATTACTGTTGCGACAATAAACAGCAGCGTCATAAATCGGTAACAACCCTGTCACATCCCCGTCATTTTTTAGTCATAACCTTGTAGGAAATCTAGCCTACAAGGTGCGACTTCATGCTCAATATAGAACAATCCGTCCTCGATAAATTTCCCGGCTTTGCCGAACAATCCCCGCTTATTCGAAACTCCACTCTATCGATCTTGCGCAAGCTCACCCGCGAACAAGAAATTAATAGTTTTTTACACGAGCATCAAGGAATTAAAGGCATCGATTTTATTGATCGTATTTTTGATTATTTTAACTTCAGCTACAATATTTCCCAGCGCGACCGCGACAATATTCCCTCTCACGGCCGTCTTATTATTGTCGCCAATCACCCTATAGGTTCACTGGATGGATTAGCGCTTTTGCGCTTAGTTAGCGAAGTGCGTCGCGATGTAAAAATCGTTGCCAACGACATGTTAATGGCATTTGAGCCGCTGCATGATTTATTGTTGCCACTCGATAACATGACGCGCGGAGCCTACAAACAAAGCTATAAAAATATTCTGCAAGCACTGAGCGATGATCAAGCCATTATCATCTTCCCTGCGGGCGAAGTTTCCCGTGCCGGCCCGCAAGGTATTCGGGATGGAAAGTGGCAAGCAGGCTTTTTACATTTTGCACGCAAAGCCAAAGCACCTATTTTGCCGATTTTTGTCTCGGCTAAAAACTCATTGCTGTTTTACGCAACATCAATAATTTTTAAACCGCTAGCAACCGCATTGCTGGCGCAAGAAATGTTTAACAAACGCTCTGCCGAAATTAAATTCCGTGTTGGCGAAGCGATTCCACCGCATGCACTGGAATCTAATCAACTTTCCGATAAAGCCTTGGTTAAACGGTTAAAGAAACATCTCTACAAAATTGGTAAGGGCAAAAAATCAATTTTCGTGACTGAAAAAACGATTGCTCACCCAGAAGATAGCAGCGCCATAAAAAAGGAATTAAAAACGGCTGAATTAATAGGCAGCACCCGCGACAATCACAAAATATATTTGTGTCGCTACGAAGATCACCCCACAGTCTTACGTGAAATTGGCCGCCTGCGCGAACACACCTTTCGCAAAGTAGGCGAAGGCACGGGTAGCCGCCGCGATTTAGATAAATACGATCACTACTATCGTCACCTGGTACTGTGGGATGAAGATAAGCTCACCATTGCAGGTGCTTATCGCTTGGGAGAAGTGAATAAAATTTTCCATAAAAAAGGCGTCAAGGGTTTATACACGGCAGACCTATTTGATTATCAACCTACTGCTATTCCATATTTCGAGCAGGCATTAGAATTAGGCCGCAGCTTTGTTCATCCACACTATTGGGGTAAAGCCAGCCTCGATTATTTATGGCAAGGTTTGGGGGCTTACTTGCAACATAACCCGGAGATTCGCTACGTACTTGGCCCAGTGAGCATGAGCGCGCACTACCCTAAAAATTTGCGCGATGCCCTGGTTTACTATTACGAGCGCTACTATGCACCAGGCGCGAACGCGGCAGAAAATCTGGCGGATGCTAAACACCCTCACGAAATAGATGAGGACGAATTAATTTATTTGCAACAACAATTTTCCGGTTTAAATCGCGAACAAGGCTTTGATGTTTTGCAGAAAAAATTCAGCACGCAAGACTATAAAATTCCCGTACTGTTTAAACAATACGCAGCACTCTATGAGGAGGGCGGCTACCAACTACTCGCCTTCAGTGTGGACAGCGAATTTGGCAACTGCGTAGACGGTTTATTTATGGCAGATTTAACCTTGATGAAGGCCACAAAACGCGCGCGCTACATTTCATCTAATGATGACTAAATAAGCGCCAGAATTTCTGTCATAAGTCACTTCATGGTAAGCTCGTCGCTCTCAAAACAGCACCAGCAATAAGGCTACGAGCTTACCCATGCATATTCATATTCTCGGCGTTTGCGGCACCTTTATGGGTAGCCTCGCGCAACTCGCAAAATCGCTAGGCCACCGCGTTACCGGTAGCGACGCCAATGTCTACCCGCCCATGAGTACCCAGCTCGAGCAGGCGGGCATAGAACTTATGCAAGGCTTTGACCCCGCACACTTACAACCCGTCCCAGATCTAGTGGTCATCGGCAACGCAATGAGCCGTGGCAACCCCGCCGTGGAATATGTGCTCAATCAAGGCATTGCCTATACCTCTGGCCCACAATGGCTGCGCGACCATGTTTTACAGGGCAAATGGGTTTTAGCCGTTGCAGGCACTCACGGCAAAACTACCACCAGCTCTATGCTCGCATGGATTTTAGAATACGCGGGGATGGCACCCGGTTATTTGATTGGCGGTGTAACCAAAAACTTCCCTACCTCGGCGCGCTTGGGCGATACACCTTTTTTTGTGGTTGAAGCGGATGAATACGACAGCGCTTTTTTTGATAAGCGCTCCAAGTTTGTTCACTACAATGCACGCACAGTTATTTTAAATAATTTGGAATTTGATCACGCCGATATTTTCACGGATCTTGCGGCGATTCAAAAACAATTTCATCACCTCGTGCGTACGGTGCCCAATAATGGTTTGTTGATTTCGCCCAATAATGACCAAGCACTCGCTGAGGTTATTGCCCAAGGCTGCTGGACACCGCAGCAACAGTTTTCAGTTGTCAATGACGCAGAAGCATCAACAAATAATCCTGTTGAATGGCAAGCTAAATTGCTGGCTCCCGATGGATCTTCATTTGCAGTTCTGCATAACGGCGAAGAAATTGCCCAAGTAAATTGGGAACAAACAGGCATCCACAATGTGAACAATGGTTTAGCAGCAATAATCGCCGCGCGTCATGTCGGCGTAACACCTGAGCACTCTGCAAAAGCTTTGGCACAATTTGCTGGTGTAAAGCGCCGTATGGAATGTTTGGCGGACGTACACAGCGTAAAAGTGTACGACGACTTTGCGCACCACCCCACCGCGATTAAAACGACACTTGCAGGCTTGCGCGCAAAAGTGGGCGAGGAAAAAATTATCGCCATTATTGAGCCTCGCTCAAACACCATGAGAATGGGTGTGCACAAAAATGAACTCAACAAAAGCGTCACCGATGCCGATGATGTTTTATGGTATCAACCAGCCAATGCAGATTGGGCGATGGATGAAGTTGTTAACAAAAGCCCTGTACCTGCAAAACTGTTACGCAATTTAGATGAATTGATTCACTGCGCCCTTTCGCTATGCGAAAAAAATATTCACATAGTCATTATGAGCAATGGCGGGTTCGGTGGTGTACATCAGAAATTAATTGAACAACTAACAAAACATGCAATGTAAATTAAATACCTCGCTTGCAATCGAGATTACATAGCGAACAACATGGACGCTAAATCTTAAAAAATTCGGTCATTACTATTACCCAATCTAAAGCAGTGCCAAAGAGCCTGTTTCTAACAAGTGTTATACGTAAGAGAATCCTATTTTTAAACTCTATTTTTAAAATTTATTGTTAAGAGAATACTCCATGAAAATTGCATTAATGAATGAATTTAGCCAAGCAGCCAAAAACGCTATTGTGTTGCAACAATTACAAGACGTTGCATCTGCGCAACAACATAGCGTGTACAACGTAGGCATGAGCGATGACAACGATCATTATTTAACTTACATTCACCTGGGCATTATTGCCAGTTTGCTATTGAACTCAAAAGCAGTCGATTTTGTCGTGAGCGGTTGCGGTACGGGCCAAGGCGCCATGATGTCTCTTAACGCTCACCCCGGTGTTTTTTGCGGTTACTGCATAGAACCAACCGATGCTTACTTATTTGCACAAGTGAATAATGGCAACGCATTGGCTCTGCCATTTGCCAAAGGTTTTGGTTGGGGCGCAGAGCTGAATATTCGCACTATTTTTGAAAAAGCATTTACCGGTGTGCGCGGCCAAGGTTATCCCGCTGAACGACGTGAATCACAAGTTCGCAATGCCGGTATTCTTACCAGCGTTAAAACGGCTACTGCAAAAAACTATTTGGATGGCCTGCGCGCAATCGATCCAGAATTAGTGAAAACTGCCGTAACTGGTGAACGCTTTCAAGCTTGCTTCTTTGAGAATTGTCAGGACGATAGCATCCGCGCATTCGTAACAGACGTGTTAGGTAAATAAGTTCTGCTCCTTGGGTGGAGCAAAAGCGAAGCCCAACAAAACATTAACGGTACATTCAAATGCAGAGTTCACTATGAAACCACGCTCAATCACGCTCGCGATTACTGGTGCATCAGGCGCGCAATATGGCTTGCGGTTATTGCAATGTTTGCTAGCCGCTGAATGCAAAGTGTACTTAATGCTTTCCAGCGCTGCCGAGGTGGTTATTCGCACTGAAACAGATTTGGATTTACCCGAAACACTCGAACAACAACAGATTTTTTTAAACGACATATTTGAGGCCGATGACGATCAGCTACAACTGCTCGCCAAAAACGATTGGTTTTCACCAGTGGCCTCTGGTTCAAGCTCACCCAGCTCTATGGTAATTTGCCCCGCCAGTGGCGGTACGCTTTCGGCCATTGCGCACGGCGCCAGTAACAATTTAATTGAGCGTGCTGCTGATGTAGCTTTAAAAGAACGCCGCCAACTAATTTTAGTGCCGCGCGAAGCGCCCTACTCGGCAATTCATTTAGAGAATATGCTCAAGCTCACGCAATTAGGGGCAATGATTATTCCCGCCAGCCCTGGCTTTTACATGCAGCCGCAAACTATTAATGAGTTAATTGATTTTATTGTGGCGCGTATTCTAGATCAGTTAGATATTGAACAAGATTTAATGCCGCGTTGGGGTGAGGATTGATATGGCACTACCTCAACAAGTTCGCATTGTAGAAGTTGGCCCACGCGATGGCTTGCAAAACGAAAAGCAAAAAATTCCCACTGCCTTAAAAATCCAACTGATTGAAAAATTAGTAGATGCAGGACTAAAGTATATTGAAGCAGGCAGCTTTGTGAACCCTAAATGGGTGCCACAAATGGCAGATAGTGCGGAGGTATTTGCGGGCGTCACACGAAAGCCAAACATTACTTATGCTGCGCTAGTTCCTAACTTACAAGGCTATGAACGTGCATTTGCAGTAAATGCAAACGAAGTTGCAATTTTTGCTGCAGCCTCTGAGGCATTTAGTCAGAAGAATATTAATTGCTCCATCAGCGAAAGCATCGCGCGTTTTGAAACCTTAATTGCTGCAGCACAATCCCAAAAAATTCCGGTGCGCGGCTACATATCTTGCGTGGCGGGCTGCCCTTATTCTGGCGCGGTTGATCCTGTACGTGTTGCGATTATTGCCGAAGAATTACTCTCTATGGGCTGCTATGAAGTTTCACTGGGCGATACCATTGGTGTAGGTACCGCTGGGCAAATCAAAAACTTAATTGACATTGTTACACAGCAGATTCCAATAAATAAGCTAGCAGTACACATGCATGACACTTACGGACAAGCGCTAACCAACATCTATGCTTCATTAGAAATGGGCGTAAATGTTATTGACAGTTCCGTTGCTGGTTTAGGTGGCTGCCCTTACGCAGCGGGAGCATCCGGCAATGTCGCGACCGAAGACTTGGTGTATTTACTAGATGGCTTGAATATCGCGCATGGCGTTGATTTACAAAAACTCATTCACGCGGGAAATTTTATTAGCAACCTATTGAATAAACCTAATCAATCCAAAGCCGCACAGGCTTTTAACAACAAGTGCCAACAGCAATGAATGAAAATAACTTAGCATCTGAATTGGTTTTAGAAACAGCACAAATTCGTTGGCATGAGCTGCAACGTTTTTTTGCGAGCGGTAATGCTATTGCGGTAGACGCATCGCTCGATTTAATTCAGGTTGCCACTGAAATCACCAACGATAATGCCGCACAAGTAAAATTGTGGATGGATACTGGCTTAGTGGATACCGTAAAAGACACACAAGCTACCGAATGGTGTGAGCAAGATGTATTAGTCTGGGCATTAGTGATTAAACCTTGGGTGCTGGTGCAACCCCTAGCGGTAGAATAAAGACAATAACAACTGATTAATAAGAGCCAGATTTATGAATAAAAAACGTGTGCTGATTATTGATGACGAGCCCGATATTCGCGAGCTAGTGGAAATTACACTCGGGCGCATGCAATTGGATACTGATTGCGCTGAAAACATCACGCGCGCTAAACAGCTCCTAATGCAACAAAATTACGATTTATGTTTGACCGACATGCACCTGCCAGACGGCAAGGGTTTAGATCTTGTTGAATTCATTCAACAACACTTCCCTCGACTTCCTGTTGCCGTCATCACCGCGCACGGCAGTATAGACACCGCAATTGAATCGATGAAAGCAGGCGCATTTGATTTTATCTCCAAGCCTGTTGATTTAAATGTATTACGCAAATTGGTTAATACCGCCATTCAATCCAGCCAGTTACCAGCCGTCGCAAAATTACCCACTGAAAGTTTTATTATTGGCCAATCAAAAGCCATTCAAGACTTAACCCGAAGCATTCAAAAACTTGCGCGTTCGCAAGCACCTATTTATATAAGTGGTGAATCGGGTTCTGGCAAAGAGCTAGTTGCTCGATCAATTCATGAATTAGGCCCACGCGCAACCAAACCATTTATAGCCGTTAACTGCGGTGCCATTCCACGCGAGCTAATGGAAAGTGAATTTTTCGGTCACAAAAAAGGCAGCTTCACGGGTGCGCACCAAGACAAATTAGGTTTATTTCAAGCTGCAGAAGGTGGAACGCTATTTTTTGATGAAGTGGCAGATTTACCACTGGATATGCAAGTAAAACTATTACGCGCAATTCAAGAAAAATCTATTCGCCCTGTAGGTGCATCAGAAGAATTGGTAACCGATGTACGCATCCTTTGCGCAACGCATAAAGCCTTGGATAACGAGGTTAAAGAGGGCCGCTTCCGGCAGGATTTATTTTATCGCTTAAACGTTATTCAACTTAGCGTCGCACCTTTGCGCCAACGCAGCGAAGATATTCCTTTACTTGCCAATTATTTATTAGAAAAAATAGCACGCGAAATGCAATTACCTGCACCCAAGTTATCCGATGCAGCGCTACAAGTTCTTCACGATTATCAATTCCCCGGCAATGTTCGCGAGCTGGAAAATATTTTAGAGCGCGCTTTTACGCTTTGTGAAAACGATTTGATTGACGCAGGCGATTTGCAATTACAAACCGATGCTGGCGCACTACCTTTTTTTGCTAAATCTGAACTCAATAACAGCAAAGGTGCACCAACCAGCAGTGACAAAGCTAACCGCATAGACTACCCGGCACGCTGTGCGGAATACCCATCACTTGACGACTATTTATTGGATGTAGAAAAAGAAGTTCTGTGCGATGCACTAGAAAAAGTACGATGGAATAAAACCCTCGCTGCCAAACGATTAGGAATCACCTTTCGTTCATTGCGCTACAGGCTACAGAAGCTTGGGCTGGATGATGAATAAATGATTGAAAAAAATCCCGCTAAAGCGGGATTCAGTTCGCTAAGCAACACTATTAGTTTTACCAGCAAGTTGCAGCGGCGCCATCTGCATCAAGAGCTGATTTACTGCCAGTTTGCGCCATAAACATAAGAGCACAAGCTTTATCGCTTTCCTGAGGCTTACCGGAGACAGCTTCGGCCTGCAATATATATGCAGTAGCGGTGTAACTAGTCGCGGGATCTGTGACTATAGTGATTTTATAATGGCCAGAAGGGGAGATAATTCCATCCGTCGAGGTCACATCATCCACCACTTTACACACCCCAGCGGCAGGCTTGTAAGTGTTGTGCGCTGTAAAGCAACGCTGTAAGCGCTGCGCTACATCACTCATACCAACTTTAAAATCTGAGCGGTTACTTTTCCGTATTTGATCCATGTAAGCCGGGTACGCTATACCCACCAAAACACCAATAATGGCCACTACAATCATTAATTCAACTAACGTAAAACCGAGTACTGATTTTTTCATCTACTGAATCCTATTTTATTTGACGCCATGACATGCGACCTCTTACGCCAGGAACAGACTTACCTTCTTTAGTAAAAATGTCATCTTTTGTATTATTCTGACCACGATCCAAACCAGTACCAATGAATACTATTTTTTCGCCCGAAGGAATTGCCGTTATTGTGCTCACCATTGCGGAATCCAAAATGCGATTGGCCTTATTACCTAAAATGTCGTGCCCTATAAATTTATCGCCCACGCCTGTAAGCTCCATAAGCCAGCTTTTACCACCATAATCACAGGGGTTGTTTGAGGGAATAAATGTAGGAAAGATTAAACGGTCAAACATCAACAAAGGTTTACTAATAACTCTCTCGCCTTTTTTGTCTGTCCCCTGTACCAAATCTAAAAACCAACCATCTTTTGCATCTGTGTCAGTCCAATCCACCGTTAGCACTCCAGTGCTCTCTGGTGTTTTGTCGCCAGTAATTGTCCTCTCAGTGGCGGTAGATGTGGTCGCAATTAATTTTTTGTGCAATATGGTTTCACGATTTCCTGTGGTTAATGTAATTGCACTATTAGTATCTGCGATAGCGTACATGGATTGCACATAGGTTGAGGTTATATCGCCAGCCTCAGTGTATTTGCCTGTACCTACATAAACCATTACTGAGTCCGCTCCTGAAAGCACTTTCTTTAATGAGTTATAACCAAGTGTAGGGGGTGAGGTTACGGGCTGAGGGTTGCCCTCAGCATCAATAAAACTGATTAATGGTGCAGGTGTTGTGGTGCTGGTGTAGGTATAAGGGATCGAATTATCACTGAGCTGGAATTTCCATAAATTGCCCAGAATATCCCCAGCATAAGCATGGGTGACAATACCATTAGCATCAGGCAAGAGTGCAGGCTCTGCTAAACCATTGTCTAATAACGCAGTACATGGGTAAGAGCTTGCGGTCGCACATTTAGCTTGAGTGTTGATCACACTCACACTTGCTGGATTATCCAAGTTAATAGAAATAAGTTTTGAATAACCATCTGTGCTATTGGTGCCGTTACCAAAAATAGCCTGCCAAGTTCCATTTGCTGTGGGAACTACCACGGCTCGACCATAGGCATAACCCAAGTCATTACAATGTGTTAATCCGCCCAGCTTACAGGCTGCAATATTATCTTTATCATTGGTTACATCAAATATAACCCGTGGTGCACTACCGTCTTTCAAAGTGTCTGTTACATCCAAGGCGTAGGCTCCTTTTCCACCTGCCCCAAGAGTGCCAGTCACAACGGTACGCCATTTTTTAACGCTATCCACCGTAATGTAAGCATCACCTACAAACACTGGGCCATCGACCAAGAATTGGTGATCATAGGAAGGTTTTGATACTTCTGCCAGTTTTGCGTAAACACCTCGTGGAATATACGCAAACAGCTCAGCTCCATTCGTGACATCGAACGCATGCAACATCCCATCGTTAGAGCCTACAAACAACGCTGCTTTGCGGCCAGATTTATCTTTTACATGCTGTGCGTAAGCGCTCGCGCCATAACTCGTTTTTTCTGCATTGGTAGCTTGTGGCAATCTGTCGTATTTCATATTTGCCAGGCCAGCATAAGCAGGGTCTGAGTTAACAACATCGCCCAAAAGATTAGTACGGGCGCGCAATATTCCGTTAGCTTTACCCGTTTCATCTGTGTCAGCACCCAGAATCCAGTTAAAACGTTTTTGGGCACTAACGCTGTCAGCCTCCGGAGACACAGTTAAGGCACTTTTCAAACTAGGCAAACTGGATGCCCAATTAGCAGTAGTGAGTTGCACTGTGGCTCTACTGGCAGCTGCACCATCAAACGTATAAATCTTACGGGTGCTTGTGCGAGTAAGGGTTGTATCTGTAGTCCATAGTGCATCGGCGTCTTTATCGACTATACCTGTGGTATTGAGCTTACGAGCCAACACTTGACCACTCCAATCTGAACTGTTGAAGCGTGCTTGGTAAATGTAGGTCTTTTCGTTTAACTGCGTAGAGTTAGCGGCTACCGTAGCGGCAGTACCTGAGGATTTTACGGCACCAGAAAATGCCGAGTTTAAATTCTCTTTCAACGCACGCGGGTCTGTGGCATAAAAGTAGTTATCGGGTGTTGATTTTGCAATAGCATCAAGCTCCAACGCCGTTGGGGTATCCCCAACTGTTTTAGCATAGCCGCCCCATTTGGCAGCGTAATACAAGGGGTCTTTTAGCTTGTCTGCACTGGAACCACCTAATGTATATGGCTGAGCAGTTTTACTTGCATTTGTACATGCACCACTACTACTACTCGGAGCAAGGCACGTACATTTAGTCGCTGTATCGCAATACATACCCGTACCCTGTATATAGCCATTAATACCAGAGTGAACTTTAAAACCGTCATCACTTGTACCACTTATAATATAACCAAAGCCCATTTTATCGCCGGTAGATTGGGCTGCCACTTGTGTGGATACAGTTACCTTCTCAGTTGAAGTATTGATTGAATATTCAATCGTGCCCCACATGTCCTGGTCAAAGTCACCGCCCTGTTCGGAGTCTTCCCAGCTTACATAAAGCTTACCGCTGGTGGCAGTTTGGCTAACAATTTTAAAATCTACGATGGCGCAGTTAGATTCTAAATCAGGCGCCACATTCTTGCCGGCGGCATAAGAATAGGTCGATTTATTACGACAGGCGGGCATAATAGTTAAGGTTTTTTCACCAATACCCGTGCGTACCGTAATACTGGGCACAGCGGGAGCCATGGAAACCCCAAAGGTTTTAACTTTCTCGCGCTTGGCTTTAATGCCTGTAGAATGCGCATGGTAGGCGAGGCCCGCTAAAAAATAACTGCCTTCCAGTCTTGGTGCCTCACTGCATATACCTCTAACCTTAGAGAAGTTGGTCACTGTTTTAGCAGTACAAATTTGAAACCTGTCAGTATTTGCTGCAGTCGCGACGCCATCCTCACCTACAAAATAGTTTTTACCCGTTATGCCCTCGGCACCGGCAATAGCATTCGTCACTTCATCAATAGCGGCTTGATTTGCCAAGCCAATATCCTCTGCTAACCCATAGGTTTCAGTCGATTTGCGGATAAGATTATCTGCGTCATAGGATATAACTGAAGCATTAAATTGGAGCACGTTTAACGGAGAGCAATAGTTTCCAGAGTCGCTCTCATCAATAGGGTCAACCCAGGTTGCTGTTAACAAACCTGGTAATCTAGCTGTATCACTCGCATCGTAAGCATCAGAGGCCCTGTACCTTGTAGATGTAGGAGATGCTTTACCCGCCAAATAACGTAGTGACTCCAAGTAAATTTCAGCTTGTGGGTTACCCCAATTTGAACAACGGCCATTGTCAAATTTAGCGCGGCGAACCGGCGTATTAGCGTGACCATTAACACCACCAAACCAATTGCAATTATCGCTAGAGGTGCTTTCGTTAGGAGGACCGTACCAGTCACCCGTCGACGATCCAAGGCTATAAAGACCAGCATCAAGATCGTACCCGAATATCTTGAATTTATTGATAGTCGTAATAATTGTATTCGTTGTGGCGTTGGTGGCGGGCACTAGAATTTGACCTGTTGCAGGGTTTATCTCATCTTTAATGCTGCTTGCATTTTTACGCAATACCCCGCCAGATTTACTTTTTGCATAAGAACCCGTCATCAAACCAAATTTAATTTGATCTGACTCACCCCATTTTTGTAATAGCCCTATTGGTTTAAAAACAGTTGCTGGCGTTGTAGCGTTGTCTGAATACAATTTGCAATCTTCATCAGCACCGACCTTAGTTTTTACGCATGACTCTACACGCACAATAAATTCGCCATTTGAAGAAGGTTTCGCAGGGTTTGATCCATTAGCGGTTAACCCAGAAATTGTAGAATTATTACTATTGCTGGCCGATTTTTGGCCAGACCACTTACACTGCCAGCGCTCATTGTTCGCCCACAATGCATAGTTACCCTTTATAACTTTCATTAAGGGTGGGGAAGTATCATTTTGTGAAAAGCCACTATTGTTAGAGTTGTTTGTAGTGGTATCACTTACATTACAAATGGTAATACCACCTGTATCAGTCGCGGAATACACAGCAGTAGGAACCAATTTATTTATTTCAGCTGTAGTAGCGTTATAGTATTTTGCAAATGCGTGTGTATCTGGCGGTAAATAAGCGCGCTCTAATATGGTTTGCGTTGCGGAATCTGTTGAGCGAAAACCACCGTATAAAATTTTACGTATGGCGTCTATACGGGTCATAGTCGCCCAGTTTAAAAAATTACCGCTCCATGCATTACTACAAGTTTTAGAGGCTGTAGCGGAAGGGCTAAACTTGGCGCCATCATGGGTGTAACAACGATTGCTATCAAAATACCCAAAATAATCAATGCTGGATTTATAGGTGGTATCTGGCCCAATGGTCGCGAGTTCTGCTGTAGTATGAGGTAACTCTGCCGTTGCAGGCCGTTTAACCATATCGATATCTGAATAGTCGTCATATAGTTTGAAAAACAACTGATGATCGCGCGACATATTTAACATCATGATTGGCTGCACGCGCTTCATTAAGAAGATAGGTTTTGTCGCTGGTTCTCCGGCATGAACCGCATAGCTTGCTGCAAAAAAAACAAACGCTAATGTCTTCACGACGACTAGCCTAGGCAACAGGCTCTTGATGAATTGTTTCATGATGGTCTCCATTGACTTACACCATTAACGAACAAAGGTTGACTGTAAAACAACTTCAGAATCTGGCGAACCGCCAACTCCTCTACCCGTAACCCGAAAGTACTCACCTTCTGAGGTTTGATCACTCATAACATCTACACCGCCACCCAGACTTTTAACGCTAAGAGTCACTAGCACTTTCTCTACTACAAATCTTGGCTGCTCACTAACCCCATAGAGGGTTCCAGCTGCAAGCGGCTTACCACTGGCAGTCCATATGGCTTTTGTCCACACTGTAGGCCTGACCAAGGTTGAACTTGTGGCTTTATTTAAATCTTGGTAGTACCCGCCACCCGCTACATCAATATCTGGCAATGCGAGCCCCGACAAACCACTCACAGTATCTTCACCGCGTCTTAATGCTGTTTCTGCAGCTTCAAACGCAAGGCTTCTATCCCGCATATTACCTGCCATACGTTCTTGTAAATCTGTGCCTCGAATAGAGGCCATACCAATAATAGTTAGCAGTAATAACATAATTAAACCGACTAACAACACCGCGCCGCGCTGCTGCTCTAGTGAAACTTGTTGCGATACGCTCATAAAAACCTCGCCTTCAATTGGGCTTTAACATTGGGCTCTAAATAATACCGACAGACTTAATATGATCGGCTACGAATGCCTATAGTCGTGGTAAATACTTGTCTCAAACGTAAATCAGTATCAGCAGGAGTTTGAGTAGCACCTTTAAAATAATATTTTTGCGTTTCTGGTACGGTGTTATTAGCAAGCGTTGCAACAACCAGCTCAACCCTGACCGAACTAACTCGCTCCCAATTCACAACACTGCCCGCTTCACGATATACATCGGGTAATAAATCTGCAGGACTAGAAGTATCTTCACCATAAGTGATAGACATATTTTCTACTCCTTCAAGCAGCTCTGTGGTCACACCGTTTACTTTCTGCCACAAGCTAGAAATCCCTGTGCCCGCTGTATCTGCAGCACCAGAGGCAAGATAGAATGTGGTTGTGGATGCATTAAGAACTTCTGAGTCCAAGCCAAATTTTTGTTCGTCTGGCACACCCGCCCCACCACCACCCCAAGAAGCAACATTATTACCGGGGACTACTGTGCTATCGGCTTTTGCAACGTGGGTAATACTGCCATCGGCCTCATCAATTTCTGTAGCCTGAAACACCAGCGCTTTTGAACAATCACTTACAAAAAGAATATCGCCCTTACAGAATCCATTAACGCGATCACCATTACCACTTGGACATGCATCCGCTTCAACAGAGCCGGCGGGAACCCTAATTTTGACATCATCAGCCGTATTGTTTGCTATCACTTGAACACCGCTGCCCACGGCACCCCTAACAACGACTATATCTGTATTAGCTCTTGCCGCTGGCGATAATGTTGCAGGAGTGGTAACAGGTAGGGTTGATGCAGTGAAACCTCGTATAGCCTCTTCAAAGTTGTACGAATAACTCGTTGAATCAGCTAATGTATTGGTAAATTTCATGTCAGGAGCCCTTGATGCACAGCCGGTGTAACCTGCCATTCTGATGTCACGCGAGATGAAATCAATTGCCAAGCGGCCGGTCTCCTGAACACGAGAAAGTGCTTGCTGGGATGTATAGACATTTTTACTGGACAAGAAAACTTGCATGACACCGCTCAGCAATATCAACCCCAAGGTAATAGAAATCATTAACTCAATAAGAGAAAGACCTTGTTGGCGAAGCGGTTGAATATTTAATTTCATAGATTAGACCTGTAGACCAGTTCAGATTCACCCTCTGTATTCTCAGCAGAGGCAGCTCCAAATATTTGTTCTTCACTCCATTTAATAGAAACCGCACAGATTTTTGTTGTTTCACTGCAATCAATCTTCCCCTTACCACCAGGTAATACCCGCGCGAGATTAGCGCGCCACGCTGCCACATCTGCCGTGGCAAGCGTATTCCCGCTAGGGGCGGCATCGTAAGATGCATTGTAACTTTTAACATTGCCACTGCTAGCGCCGCGATTAATTCGGATACGATCCATAATGTCATAAGCTTGAATGTTGGCCTGCGAACGCATGAATGCACTTTGATTAAACTGCAGTGAGCGCTTTTGCAAAGTTGCCAGTGACAACAAACAGGTTGCTAACAGCAACGTTGTAATGGCTACCTCAATTAAACTTGCGCCACGCTGAGAAGACACGTCTTTCAATTTTAACTCCCGTTTCTCTTAAGGGCAGTTAGCCTTTGCCTGCGAAATCATGCCAGCAACGCCCACCTTAATATCACTCGCCTCGTTACTTTTACAGCCTGTTACATAGACATGAGTATTTATAGTCTCATTGGCAGCAAGTTTCCCTAATGAGTTGAAGCGAATAAAGTTAACTGCAACTGCACCCTTTGTGACGGCGATTTGTGCATTTGGGGGTATATCGTTCCAGAAACGCAATACAGTACCCACACCCAAAGCACTCGAATCAAGCGCCGCAGTATCAGCAAAAACCAACCAACCCTTATTCCATTCAGTAGCCGCAGCACATGTAGAGCCGTCTTCGGATGAACATATAGAAACTCGCCCAGCACGCTTTACCGCTTCAATACGGGCGTAATTTAACGCCACTTCCATTTCAGCGCCTAAACTTGCGGAACGACTACTAATTATCATTCCATTAAAAGCCGGAAGAGCAATACTTATCACGACAGCCAATACGACTAAGGTAACAATCAGTTCGATGAGGGTGAAACCTTTTGGTATTTTAAACATATGTATCTGCCTGCTAATCAGCACTGGACGGTATTTCATTTAGTAGCTATATTAACCAAACCTTAACACAGGTAACTTCTGATCGCGCTTATCTCCTGATATGCGGTCATCACGGATGAATGAGCGGCTCTAGCGGCACTCGAATTGATATTTATATTTCCATGGAGGGAATACTATGCGTAATAACGGCTTCACTCTCATCGACTTAATAACCACTCTCTCTGTTCTCGCCATTATCTTAGCAATAGGCTTACCTAATTTATCTAGATACATTCAACAAACACGCGTAGAGACTGCCACTAACAGCTTACTCGAAGCCATACAGCTGACGAGAATTCAGGCGGTTTCCAGTAGTAAGCGAGCTACTCTTAGAAAACAAAATGAATGGAACGATGGATGGGAAATATTTATCGATCAAGACAACAACGGGTTGCGCGGTAGTAACGAAACAATTGTGTTGCAGCGTGATAAGTTAACAGGCGTCCGTATTAAGGCTAATCGCCCGATCAAAAATTATGTTTCATATATTTCTACTGGCGAAAGCAGAAATGCTAGTGGTACTAACGGTGGCGGGTTTCAAGCAGGCACATTTACAGTTTGCCCTACCGCGAAAGGAAAAGGTGTTGAATTAATCTTAGCGCGCGGTGGCCGAGTACGAGTCGTCGAGATAAGCGAAGAGAAATGTAATTTGGTTTAGCTCATTTTAAAAACGGCTGCACATTGTATTTGTGCAGCCAATGTTTATTACTGCCGCAAAGCTTTGGGCAAAGAAAAACTAATGGTTTCTAGCGTGCCTTCCATTTCGCGAGGGATGGTTGCACCGCAGGCTTGAAGTTTTTCGATCACTTGTTTTACTAACACCTCTGGCGCAGATGCCCCAGCCGTAATACCGATTGAAGTTTTAGATTTTATCCAATCGGGATTAATATCGTCTGGCCCATCAATAAGATACGACTCTGTGCCGCAGCGCTCGGCCAATTCGCGCAAGCGATTTGAGTTAGATGAATTGGGCGAGCCCACCACTAAAACCAAGTCACACTCTAGCGCTAACTGACGCACTGCATCTTGACGATTTGTGGTTGCGTAGCAAATATCATCTTTGCGTGGGCCTTGGATGTTGGGGAATTTTTTACGAAGCGCATCAATCACTTTTGCAGTGTCATCCATCGACAAAGTGGTTTGGGTTACGTAAGCCAGCACATCTGGATTTTTTACGACTAACGCCTCCACATCGGCCTCATCTTCCACCAAATAAATTTCACCACCTTTGGCATTGTTGTACTGCCCCATAGTGCCTTCTACTTCCGGGTGGCCTTCATGACCGATTAAAATACATTCGCGGCCTTCGCGGCTATAGCGCGTTACTTCAATATGGACTTTGGTGACTAATGGGCAGGTTGCATCGAAAATTTGCAGTCCGCGATTTTCAGCTTCTTTACGAACTGATTGGGATACGCCATGAGCGCTAAAAATTAAAATAACATCATCGGGAACTTGATCAACTTCTTCGACAAAAATCGCGCCGCGTTCCCGCAAAGAATCCACTACGAATTTGTTATGCACAACTTCGTGACGCACATAAATAGGTGCGCCAAAAACATCTAGCGCACGATTAACAATATCAATCGCGCGATCCACGCCTGCACAAAATCCACGGGGATTGGCGAGTTTAATTTCTGTCATGCATCTACCTATTCTTTAACGCCCCCCTTTTTTTAAGAAGGGGACTGAGAGGGGTGTCTTTAGTGAACCTGAGCAGGCTCAATTTTCAGAATTGCAACTTCAAATACAATATCGCGGCCAGCAAGCGGATGATTAAAATCCACCGTAACAACATCATCATTAAAGCGTTTTACAACACCGGGCAATTCAGTTTTCTGGGCGTCGGCAAACGACAAAACCAAACCTTCCTCCAACGTCAAACCGGCATCGAATTGGCCGCGTGGAATTTCTTGCACGTTGTTTGGGTTGCGTTGACCAAAACCATGTTCGGGCTTAATGACTACAGTTTTACGATCACCTTCTTGCAAACCAAAAATAGCTTTCTCAAAACCTTGCAGCAGATTGCCATCACCTACAGTAAAAATTGCAGGATCGCGCTCAAAGTTGGAATCAATTAATTCGCCGTCCGGTAAGCGCAAAGCGAAATGCAGCGTCACGCGAGTGCCTTCCCCTACCATCAAATCTTTCATATCAAATAAATACCTGAATTAATGATTGCTCTTACGCAAAGCTTCTAGCTTCGCCTGCACCATCCACATTTTCTACGCAACGCAAACAAATAGTTGGATGAGTGGTATTTTTCCCTACATCTGCGCGGTGATGCCAGCAGCGCTCGCATTTTGCATGTTCAGATTTTTTAACTGCCACCAACAAACCAGTAACTTCTGTTGCTTCAGCGCTTTGCGCCTCATTTAAAGCGCGAATTTCTGCAGTTGATGTAATCAATACAAAACGCAATTCATTGGCGAGTTTTTGCAATTCAGTTTGTAGAGCTTCATCGCAATACAGAACAACCTCTGCACCCAATGATCCGCCCACTTCACCAGTACCACGTTTTGCTTCAAGCACTTTATTTACGGCATTTTTAACTTGAGCGATCAGCTCCCAATAGCTATCGCTAAACGTATCTGCTGGCACTTCAGGCAATTGATACCATTCAGCAACAAAAACAGATTGCGTGCGGTCACCTGCAATCACTGGCCACATTTCATCGGCCGTGAAACTCAGGATTGGTGCAATCCAACGCACCATCGCTTCGATAATATGTTGCATCGCCGTTTGCGCAGAGCGACGTGCAAGTGAATCGCCTTTAGTAGTGTATTGGCGATCTTTAATGATATCGAGATAGAAGCCACCTAATTCCACAACGCAGAAGTTGTGCAGTTTCTGATAAATTAAATGCAGATGATAACTATCGTAAGCTTCGATAATTTCTTTCTGCAACGCGGCCGTACGGCCAACAATCCAGCGATCCAACTGCAACATATTTTCCAAAGGAACCGCATCTGTTTCAGGATTAAAACCTGTGAGATTAGACAAAATAAAACGCGCGGTGTTGCGAATACGGCGATAAGAATCAGCAGTGCGTTTTAAAATCTCATCGGACACGCTCATCTCGGTGCTGAAATCTGTTGCGGCAACCCAAAGACGTAAAACATCCGCACCCAAATCGTTCATGACTTTTTGCGGCGGGATTACATTGCCGATTGATTTCGACATTTTGAGGCCTTTTGCATCCACCACAAAGCCATGAGTTAACACAGTTTTATAAGGAGGAACGCCGTTCATTGCCATTGAGGTTTTTAGCGATGACTGGAACCAACCGCGATGCTGATCTGAACCTTCTAAATATAAATCCGCAGGGAAACACAAACCGGCGCGCTGTTCTAATACGGCGTAATGCGTTACGCCTGAATCAAACCATACATCCAAGGTGTCAGTTACTTTGGTGTAGTTGTCGGCATCAGCGCCGAGCAATTCTGCTGCATCCCCTGCATTTACGTCAAAGTCGAACCAAGCGTCCATTCCGCCCTGTTCAACTTTTTGTGCAACTGCTTCAATGAGCTTTGCAGTTTCAGGATGTAGCTCTTGTGTTTCTTTATGTACAAACAGGGCGATAGGAACACCCCATGTACGTTGACGAGAAATGCACCAGTCAGGCGATGTTGCGAGCATGGCATCAATACGAGCCTTGCCCCAATCGGGAACCCATTGCACACCATCAACGGCTTTTGCCACTTGATCCCGTAAATTGTTTTTGCTCATGCTGACAAACCATTGCGGCGTAGCACGGAAAATCAGTGGTGTTTTAGTGCGCCAGCAATGCGGGAAGCTGTGGGTAATTTTACCTTGCGCAAGCAATGCATCTTTTTCGATAAGTAAGTTGATAACTTTTTCATCAACTTTGTAAACGTGATCGCCCGCGAAAATTTCTACGTTGGGACGATAGTAACCATTGTCATCGATATAATTGAGCGTACCGATTCCGTATTTCACGCCGACATTAAAGTCGTCTGCACCGTGATCTGGTGCGGTGTGAACAAAGCCGGTACCGGCATCAGTCGTAACGTGATCGCCCAACAAAATAGGAACTTGGCGATTGTAAAATGGATGCTGCAACAACAAACCTTCAAGTGCTGCACCTTTTACCCGGCCAACAATTTCATGCTCGCCGGCTTGCGCACGGCCAAGCACATTGGTAACCAAGGCTTCTGCAACTAATAAGCGTGAATCGCCTACTTGCACCAACACATAATCCACTTCTGTGTTCGCAGAAACTGCTTGGTTTGCTGGCAAAGTCCACGGTGTTGTTGTCCAAATCACCAAAGCGATTTGACCGCTGCCACTTACATTTTCAATTTTGCTGGCAACCGCGGTTTGATCGACAAACGTAAATTTCACGTCGATAGAGAAAGACGTTTTATCTTGATACTCCACTTCCGCTTCTGCCAATGCAGAACCGCCAACCACACTCCAGTACACAGGTTTGAAACCTTTATGGAGATGACCGTTGTCCACAATTTTGCCAAGCGAGCGAATAATGTCCGCTTCAAATTTGAAATCCATGGTGAGATAAGGTTTATCCCAATCGCCTAAAACACCCAAGCGCACAAAGTCAGCTTTTTGGCCATCAACTTGTTTGGCAGCGTATTCGCGGCATTTTTGGCGAAAAGTTTTTACATCGACTTTATCGCCAGCTTTGCCGATTTTTTTCTCAACGTTATGTTCGATAGGCAAGCCGTGGCAATCCCAGCCGGGAACATAGGGCGCATCGAAACCGCTGAGGGTTTTGCTCTTGACGATGATATCTTTCAGAATTTTGTTAACCGCGTGACCAATATGAATATCACCATTCGCGTAGGGTGGGCCATCGTGCAAAATAAATTGCTCGCGGCCTGCACGTGCAGCGCGAATTTTTTGGTAGAGATTATTCGCTTGCCATTGTTTTAGCGTTTCCGGCTCGCGCTGCGCGAGGTTCGCTTTCATGGCGAAATCGGTATTGGGTAAATTCAATGTTGCTTTGTAATCAGTCATCACGCTCAACTTATTCACTTAATGTGTTGGAAAAATTTTTAATACCGTAACCGCTATTGGTTATTTTTAGGCCCTATCAATACTGCACTTTTGGGGATAATGACTAGTACAAGCAAGGCGAATACTGTGCACAGTATGGCGGACGATTCACGCCCCAACCCAGCTGCAACACCGATGGCTGCCGTTAACCAAATGCCAGCCGCCGTGGTTAACCCCTTGAGATCTTTTTCATCATCACCTTTTAAAATAGCGCCTGCGCCCAGGAACCCGATACCGGCGACAACTCCTTGAATTACACGGCTTAATTCTGCTTCAGAAACAATACCTGCTTGTTGCGGGATTAGCACAAAAAGCGCAGCCCCCATAGACACCAGCATGTGGGTTTTTATACCGGCAGATTTGCCACGCTGCTCGCGCTCATACCCAAGAATTCCACCCAATAATGCCGCCATTAGCAATCTAACGCTAACACGGACAATTTCTGTTACATCATTTAAATCAGAAAACTCTGCCACCACCGTCGAAGTGATTTGCTCCCACACATTACTCATAGTGATTTTCTCTTAAAGCTACAGTGAAATTCTACAGACTGAAAAATGCTTTAGCTTGCGCGATGTCCGCTTGTAATTGCGCTTTTAACTCATCCAGCGAGCCAAATTTTTTCTCGTCACGTAATTTATGATGAAACTCAACATCAATCACTTCGCCATAAATAGTGCGCGAAAAATTAAACAAATGAACTTCTAACAGTGGCTTGTTAAGGCCATTTACCGTTGGGCGAACGCCGATATTGGCTACACCTTGTACTTGTGCGCCATCAGTAAAAATAACCGTTACCGCAAATACGCCGTGTAAGGGCGAGCGGTAACGGCACAAATTCACGTTGGCCGTGGGCACGCCCAATTGGCGGCCAAGCTGTTTGCCGTATACCACTCGGCCATATACACCGTAAGGCTTACCCAACAACTTTTCGGCGGCAGCAAAATCACCGGCTTCCAATAGCTGGCGAATACGGGTGCTGCTAATACGCTCGCCATCCATTTCTAGAGTATGGGTATCACTCACCGCAAACCCAAATTCTTTGCCTTTGGTTTGCAGCAAGCTGTAATCACCTTTGCGATCACAACCAAAACGAAAATCGTCGCCAACCACTAAATGTTTTACCGCTAAGCCCTGTACCAAAACACGTTCGATAAACTGTTCGGCCGAAAGGCTGCGCAAAGTTTTGTTGAAATTCAGGCACAGCACTTTATCGACACCGGCAGCCCAAAGCGCATCAAGCTTTTCACGCATACGCATTAAACGTGCAGGGGCTTTATCGCCGGCAAAAAACTCATGGGGCTGAGGCTCAAACACAACGGCAACGGCTGGCACACCCAATGCGCGTGCAGCCTGAATAAGCTGCTGCAGTATCAGTTGGTGACCAAGGTGGACACCATCAAACGAACCAATCGTAGCCACACAGCCTTTGTGCTGGGGGCGAAGATTGTGTAATCCACGGATAAATTCTCGTTGCGCTAGCTGCACGGGTTGCTGTTACCTAGATGGCTATTCAAAGGGCGAGAAGTATACAGGAGCCGCGCACCATGAGCCTATAAGCGAAGCTTCAACTTAATCAATAATCGGCTTTAAAGTCTTTAATTCTTACACCTACCACAAACAGAACAGCCAAGTAAGCAATTGCGCCGGATATACAAATAGCCATTAAACGCGGTATGCGCTCCATCGACCCCCACTGCTGCCAGTCAGCCCAGTAGTACAAAAAGCCCAAGAGCACAGCAGCCATGACCGCGTTGGCGAAACCATATCGCAACCATAGTTTTGGCCAATTGCTGGCCGGATTATAGATTTTCTGACGGCGCAGGCCGCGATAAAGCAAAAACGCATTTACATAAGCTGCTATGGCCGTCGTTAACGCCAACCCCACATGACCCAATCCCCAAAAGAAAACCAGAGGAAAAACAACAATGGGTTTCATAAGGATATTAGCGCCTATAGCGATAATGCCGGTGCGAACTGGGGTCTTCATGTCTTGGCGCGCAAAATATCCGGGCACTAAAACCTTAATTAACATAAAGGCAAACAAACCCAAGGCATAGCCTTTCAAGCTATACGAAGACATTAAAATATCGCTAGTCAGCATTTCTCCACGATGAAACAAGGTAAACAAAATAGGCTCCGCCAGCACAACCAAGGCTACCGTTGCCGGCAATGCAATCAAAACCACAAACCGTATCGCCCAATCCAGAGTTTTACTAAACTGCTCAGGTGCCTGCGAAATACTTTGACGCGATAAACTGGGCATAATCACCGTCGCTATCGCCACCCCAAACACACCTAAAGGTAGCTCCACTAAGCGGTCAGAATAGAACAGCCAGCTTGCATATTTGTTACCTAAGCTCGTCGCTATTTGCGTGTCTAACAACAGATTTATCTGGGTCACAGAAACACCAAAAAGCGCAGGCGTCATTAGCAACAAAATACGTTTTACACCCGGATGTGACCACTGAACTTTGGGCGATGGCAGTAAATGAATTTGGCGCAGAAAAGGCAGCTGAAACAAGAGTGAAAACAAACCCGCTACCACAATGCTCCAAGCCAAAGCGTGCACAGGAGTTGCAAACCAAGCAACACCAAACAGCGCCGCCGCAATCATAAACACATTCAGAAAAAGGGGGGTTACTGCTGGGATGGCAAAACGGTCATAGCTATTAAGAATGGCTCCTGCAAAACCGGTTAGCGAAATCAACATCAAATAGGGAAAGGTAATACGCACCAAATCAGTCAGCAGGGCAAATTTCGCAGGATCTTCGTAGTAATAACCAAAACCAAAAGCGTAAGCAATCCCCCAAGCGCCAAGCACGCCCAGCAATGTGACCAACAACAACGCCAAGCCCAAGCAACCCGCAACCTTATCAACTAAATCCTTAACAACAGCAAGCGAGCCCTGTTCGCGCCCACGCTCGCGATACTCTGATAAAACGGGGATAAATGCCTGTGAAAATGCGCCTTCCGCAAACAGCCGACGGAAAAAATTGGGAATTTTTTGCGCAACCGCAAACACATCCATCATACCGCCAGCACCAAAAACACTTGCTAACACGATATCGCGCACTAAACCTAAAACACGAGAGGTCATGGTCATAGCGCCAGTGAGCAAGCCGGAGCGTAATAAGCTGCGAGGTTTGGTCTTTAGGGGAGCGGAATCTGACACGAAAAATCCTTTAAGCAATGGGCGTAAAAGCGCGCATTATCCCCCCTCTTCCTGTGAAGATATAGAGGGGCCAAGGAAGATATAGAGCTGAAGATAGGGAGCTTAGGCTAGGCTGTTTTGCGCAAACATCCGTGTTATTAGCTTAATCAAATACAGAAGCGGTTAGAAGGAATACTCAAGCCCTACCGACACCGAATCCAAACTAAAATCACCCACATCATTGCGGCGTACATCGGTACGCAGATTGAATGATTCGCTCAAGGCATATTTAACACCTACCCCGTAAAGCAAACCTTGATCAGAGAAGCTGTTCTTTTTCAACAAGCTGCCCGTTATCTCAGAGAAACCACCGGATAAGGTTGCGTCATACTCCATAGAGGTAATGCCCAAAACCCCGAAAAGGCTAAAATTCGCGCCCAGACCATAAGAGAAAACACCCGCTAGCGATACGCCTTTGGCGTCCACCGTTTGGGTATCATTAGGTGCAACAATAAAAACAACATCCGGTCTGATGTTGAAGCGCTCAGTTGCACTGCCGAAATCGGTATAACCTAACTCAATTGCAAACCAATCAGTAAATTGAAAACCGGCATGAACTCCATAGGATGAATCAGAATCCTTAAACTCCTGACCTGCTACAAATATAGAATTTTTACCGGGGCCATCGCCCGAAATTTCTGTAGAACCTACATCTGCACCTAGATAAAATTTTCCAGCTTCAGCGGCGAAAATGTGCTGCGAAGTTACGGCTAATAACATTAACGAGGCAAGCGTGGTTAATTGCATGATTTTTTTCATGGGATATTCCTAAACAACACTGAAATTGCACAATCCCCTCAAGCAAGTGAACACTTAAAGGCAACAGCCCACCGCACAATGCGGGAGACTGAACTCAGTATAGGAAGGTAAAAGCCCTAAAAAATAGGCGATATTTGCACGCATTTGTTAAAGACTGTAACGCAAGGAGTTACTTTGGAGAACGCGGCCACGTTGGTTTAGCAGAAAAACGATACTCAGGTTTTAAACCGATGATGCGATAAATACCTTCCGGCAAATCGCATTGGAGATGAACAATACTGTGTAACACTTGTGCATTACTAATGGCGCCGTGCACATATTGCTGCATAAGCCGCGCGGCTTGTTCAGGGTCAACATTAGCATCTAAATAATCGCCATTTTGCAGTGCACGAATTAGCGCAAGATTGTACTTGGAACTGCGCTCGCACATCTCTTGCAAAGTCTCAATCACTTTGCTTTCACTACAACCAATTTGCATGCCCGCACTAAAAAAAGCGCAACCGGGAACATTCATTTCATCTTCACCAATCTTGTTGATAAAAATAAATTGAATCCAGTTTTCAAGCTGCTCTAGCGGGTTATTCACGGGCGATAAAAGTGCATCCAAATCCAGGCGAATGTGCTCCCAATGATGACTAGTCGCCTCGCAAAAAAGCTCTGCTTTAGACTCAAAGTGGTGATAGAAACTCCCCTTAGTCACCCCCGCCTGCTTACAGATTTCATTCACGCCCACAGAACTGTAGCTGCTCTGCCAAATTAAATTGAGCGCAGTTTCCAATAGCAAGGTTCGGGTATCTGTAGGTGACATAAGCGCTCTTCTCAGGAGTATGTAGCGTGATTATAGATACCGACTGGTATGTTTTTCAACCGCCAATTTACAAGGCATACCGGCGGAACAATTATTTTTGACCCCATAAAAACAGTTAAAGTTTCACGGAAGACCTTGTATTTATTGGCTTTTACCCATTTTAAAGCACTTCCACGATCAAGTCTTTTTATCGTCAAATAAAAATTGTTATTGACCAACATACCTACCGGTATGTATAGTTTTTAAGAATGATGATTACACCTCCCAGCTCTTATGCTCAAGAGGCGATTAATTAACTAAAGATTACCCTTGAGCATCAGGAGATTGCCATGACTTCACACACACACATATTCAGCAGCAAGACCTTGCAATACACAGTGGCCGCCATACTAACCGGTATAACTGGCTTTTATTATGTTAATAATGCCACCGCAGCAGCGACTGCAGCCGTACCACCTGCCCCAACGGTGGATGTAGTAGTGGTGCAACCACAAGAAATTCGTAGCTGGGCAAGCTTTTCGGGGCGTTTATCTCCCGTTGAAAGTGCAGCCGTAAAACCCTTAGTGAGCGGGACTATCCAACAAGTGTTATTTCAAGATGGCCAGCAAGTAAAAAAGGGCCAGCCTCTTTTTGTAATTGACCCTCGCCCACATCAAGCCTCAGTAGAACGCGCGCAAGCGCAGCTAGCGACAACACAGTCGCGCGCGAAATTAGCACACGATGATCTCAAACGCTCACAGCAACTTATTACTGCGAAATTAGTATCGCAAAGCATTTTCGATGCCGCAAACAGCAATGATCAAGTTGCGCTGGCCGCCGTAAAAGAAGCTGAAGCAGCGCTAAGTCAAGCAAAACTGAATCTGGAATATGCTCACATAACTGCCCCCATTTCCGGGCGTATCAGCCGCGCAGAACTTACCACTGGCAATGTTGTTGAAGCGGGAGCCAATGCACCCTTGCTAACGCAAATAGTTGCGAGCGATAAACTCTATGCAGAATTTAATGTGGATGAAGCCACCTACATTCAATTTGTGCGCAACACCAAAAACACCCAGACCATGCCAGTTGAGTTAACACTGGCGAAAGATTCAAGCGTGGTTTACCAAGGTCACATTGCCGCCTTTGATAATCGCCTTGATACCAGCAGCGGTACTATTCGAGCCCGCGCGGTATTTGATAATAATGACGGCGCATTAACCGCCGGTATGTTTGCGAATGTGCGCTTAGGTTCTGCAGAAAAAGCGTCCAGCCTATTGGTACCCGAGCGCGCTATTGGCACCAATCAAAGTAAAAAATTCGTGCTGGTTGTGGATGAACAAAATGTTGCCAGTTATCACGAAGTCACCCTTGGCGATCAGCATCAGGGGCAGCGCGTTATTCTTGCAGGAATTCAAGCGGGCGATAAAGTTATCGTCAATGGTTTATCCCATGTTCGCCCCAATAGTGTGGTTAACCCTAGGGTAGAAAAACCCCTTGCGCTAGCAGCGTTAAATCCATAACTGCTTGCATTAAGCTAGTCGCATTAAATCCGTAACACCTACTTAATTTTTTACATCGTTGATGCCTTGCATCAGCGATGAATTTTGTCGTCTTCAATAAAACACTTTTTACTCAAACGATTTCTTATTAACGCCATCTGCAGGAAGGCATACCATGAACATATCCAAATTTTTTGTGGATCGTCCCATTTTCGCCGGGGTAATTTCGATACTGATTTTTATCGCCGGTTTGCTCGCTATGTTTCAATTGCCGATATCGGAATATCCCGATGTGTCGCCACCCTCGGTGGTGGTGAATGCATCCTATCCTGGCGCTAACCCGAAAGTGATTGCAGAAACTGTTGCTACTCCGCTGGAAGAACAATTGGCGGGTACTGAAAATATGTTGTACATGTTTTCACAAGCCACCACTGACGGTCGTTTGACCTTAACCGTCACCTTTAAAATCGGTACCGATGTTGACCTCGCACAACAGATGGTGCAAAACCGTGTATCTCAAGCCTTGCCGCGTTTGCCTGATGTAACCCGTCAGCGCGGCGTAACCGTCGTAAAAAGTTCGCCCGACTTAACCATGGTTGTGCATTTAATTTCCCCGGATAAAAGCTACGACGAACTTTATCTGCGCAACTATGCACTGATGAATATTAAAGACGAGCTCGCCAAAGTTGCCGGTGTTGGCCAGGTGCGTTTGTTTGGTTCAGGCGATTACGCCATGCGTATTTGGTTGAACCCTGAAAAAATTGCTGAGAAAAATCTCACGGCTAATGATGTTGCCAACGCAATTCGCGAACAAAATGTGCAGGTTGCTGCGGGTATGATCGGCGGTGCGCCAGTAACTGATTTGGTTGATGTGCAGTTGCCGATTAATGCTAAAGGCCGCTTGGATAATCCGGAAGAGTTTGGTGAAATTATTATCCGCGCTGGCGCTACTGGTGAAATTACTCGCTTAAAAGATGTCGCACGAATAGAGATGGGGCCATCGGAATACAGTTTGAATGCCATGCTCGATAGCCGCCCTGCAGTAGCGATTCCTATTTTCCAATCGCCCGGTGCCAACGCAATCCAAATCTCCGATGGCGTGCGCTCCACTATGGCGGAATTAAAAAAACGTTTTCCACAAGGCGTTGAATATGAAGTGGTATACGACCCAACCATTTTCGTAAAAAGTTCGATCAAAGCCGTAATCATCACGTTACTTGAAGCATTGGCTCTAGTGGTAGTGGTAGTGGTTTTGTTTTTGCAAACCTGGCGCGCCTCGATTATTCCTTTACTCGCCGTGCCCGTATCAATTGTGGGTACCTTCTCACTAATGTGGGCATTTGGTTTCTCTATCAATACTTTGTCACTGTTTGGTTTGGTATTGGCAATCGGTATCGTGGTCGATGACGCGATTGTCGTAGTGGAAAATGTTGAACGAAATATTGAAGAAGGGTTAACGCCGCTTGCTGCAACTTATAAAGCGATGCAAGAAGTGAGCGGACCGATTATTGCGATATCTCTAACGCTGGTAGCAGTATTTGTTCCTATTGCTTTTGTGAGTGGTTTGACGGGTCAGTTCTACCAACAATTTGCGTTGACCATTGCAATTTCCACGGTGATTTCGGCAATCAATTCCTTGACCTTAAGTCCTGCACTCGCTGCCCTGTTATTAAAAAGTCATGATGCTCCAAAAGATCGTTTGACGCGCATTATGGATAAAATGTTTGGTCGCTTTTTTGCTTGGTTCAATCGCAGCTTTAAACGTTCGTCGGATAATTATTCTGGCAAAGTAAGCAAATTGTTGGGTCGCAAAACACTGGCGGTTGGTGTTTACGCTTTGCTGCTTGGCATTACGGCGGTAGGTTTCAATATCATCCCCAAAGGTTTTGTTCCTGCACAGGATAAGCAATACCTGATTGCCTTCGCACAATTGCCCGATGGTGCAACGCTCTCGCGTACCGAGCAAGTTATTCGCGAAATGGGTGAGATTGGTTTGGCTGAAGCCGGTGTGGAAAATGCGGTGCAATTTCCTGGCTTGAGCATTAACGGCTTTACCAATAGCTCAAGCGCTGGCATCGTGTTTTTAACCTTGAAACCATTTAACGAACGCAAAGGAAAAGAACTTTCTGCTGCGGCGATTTCACAAAAGTTACAAATGAAATTTGGCGGCGTTGAAGAAGCGTTTATTGCGGTGTTCCCACCACCACCGGTGCGCGGTTTAGGTACTACCGGCGGATTTAAATTGCAGATCGAAGATCGCGCCGGTCTGGGTTATGAAAAATTGGCTGAAGTAGTTGCGCAAGTGCAACAGAAAGCAATGCAGCGCCCTGAGTTGGCGAGCGTATTCTCCAACTACAAAATCAATGTGCCGCAATTGTATGCCGATGTGGATCGCACCAAAGCCAAACAGCTTGGCCTGAATGTGAAAGAAATTTTTGACACTATGCAAATCTATTTGGGTTCACTTTACGTCAATGACTTCAATCAGTTTGGTCGTACTTATCAAGTTATCGCGCAGGCCGATGCGGAATACCGCAACACGCCAGCAGATGCACTGAATTTGAAAGTACGTAACGCGCAAGGCGATATGGTGCCGCTGGGATCAGTATTAACCATGAAAGAAAGTTATGGCCCGGAAAGCGCCGCACACTACAACGGTTATTTGGCTGCTGATATCAATGGTAATGCTGCGCCCGGATATTCCAGTGGCCAGGCGCAGGATGCTATCGATGAAATTCTGCGTGAAGTTTTACCATCAGGCATTGTGTATGAATGGACTGATTTGACCTATCAGGAAGTGCTTGCAGGTAATACGGCAATTTATATTTTGCCACTGTGTCTGTTGTTGGTGTTTTTAGTGCTCGCTGCGCAGTATGAAAGTCTGGCGTTGCCACTGGTAGTCGTATCTATTGTGCCACTCTCTATTTTGGCGGCACTCTTTGGTGTGTGGATTACCAACGGCGACAACAACATCTTCACTCAAATAAGCTTGTTTGTGCTCGCGGGTCTCGCCAGTAAAAATGCAATTTTGATTGTTGAATTTGCACGGGAATTGGAGCAGCGCGGCATGGCAACTTATGAAGCGGCGATTACGGCGAGTCGTATGCGGTTACGTCCGATCCTGATGACATCTTTCGCATTCATTATGGGCGTGGTGCCAATGGTATTCTCAAGTGGCGCAGGTGCAGAAATGCGCAGCGTAATGGGTATTGCGGTATTTTCAGGCATGTTGGGTGTGACTTTCTTCGGCCTGTTCTTTACACCCATGTTCTACGTGTTGTTGCGCAAGCTGGAAGGTAAACGCAGTTATAAAGTGGAGGGCAAAGAGCATTATCACGCACCAACTCAGACTGCGCCTCATAAAGAAGTGGAGGTATAAAATAGCTCGCAATCTCGATCACACTGTAATTTACAGTTGACAAGTAGCTCAACAAATAATACTGTACATAAAAACAGTATAACCACGAGGTAATATTATGTCGGTAGTCGCCGTATGGCTATGTGATCGGGATGGCAGTATGTTTGAAGACAAAAAACTTGCAGAAGAACACGATAAGTATTTAGAGCTTGCCGCCAACATCACTCAATTAATTGAAGACAATGTTCCCGGCATTGATGAGCAACACAGCGAAGCAATTGGCTTACTCCTAGCTCAACGCCGCGAGCTGTTGGCGAAAGCCTGTAAAGGCAAACCAGACGAATTATTACAGCCTTTCACCTACGAAAAGCCAGTAACTATGAATGCCAGCGTTGCCGCCAAGGAATAGAAGGATTTGCAGCGGTAGTAATGCTTGTTAGTAAATAAGGCGCCTCCACAGCGCCTTCATTTACCGTCGATCTCACAGATTCCCCACAGATCGGCGCTATTAAGATTCAAGGTTCGAACACCACGCGTAACCTTGAGTTAATTATGTTGAAGACAGCTTGAACACATTGGATTCCCCACAAATCCAATCCACTTTTCACTCATTACCCTTATGGCCATAACGGCGATGAGTGAACCCTTTTTGCCACTGCATTTGCCTCAACGGGTGCGGTGGTTTTTTATGTTCAGGATGAACGGTATACCGAGGGTGCATGGATGCACAAGAGCGGTTATGTTCAGGATGAACGGTATACCGCGGGTGCATGGATGCACAGGAGCGGTTATGTTCAGGACGAACGTTATACCGCGGGTGCATGGATGCACAGGAGCAGTTATGTTCAGGAAGAACAAATTTCTTGCACGCCTGCTATGACAACAGAATGCATTTGGCTCATCCACATAACTCAATAAACCAATTTTACTTTGCCGCTACCATAGCTATCGCGTAAACGTTGCAGCAACTCGTCCTCTGGTCGAATATTCCACCCGGCGCCTAGTTTAAGCTGAGCTTTAGCGTTACTGCGGTGGTAATCAATCACCAACGGGCAACGCGCTGGCTGATTGGGAGTGCCGCGATAAGGCTCCAGAATGTCACTGATCTGACGAATAAAGTTAGCGGTTAAGGCACCCGACTCCAGCTCTACATTCAATTCCCGTACACGCTCTTCACGCAAATCAGCCAGCGGGCGAATGGTTAGCGCACGCATTTTTAGCATGCCGCTAAAGTCATCAATACTGACTTGGCCGGCAATTACCAAAAGGCCATCCTTCAATAAAACATCGCGACATTCAATATAAGTATCGGCAAACACAGCAATTTCAATTCGGCCAGTACGATCATCCAGCGTGACGAACGCCATAGTATCGCCCCGCTTGGTTTTCATGGTGCGCTGGGCGACCACCAAACCTGCAACCGACTGGCGTGGCTTTTCATCGCCCTTGCCTTTTTCACCACGCGCTTCGTACTTATCGGGTTTTAAATCGGCAATCCGCGAGCTGACCAAATGCGCCAGTTCGTTTTCATATTCATCAATTGGGTGGCCTGTTAAATACAAGCCGAGCGTTTCTTTCTCGGCATGCAAGCGCTCTTTCATCGTCCACGTGCGCACACGACGAAAATCACTGTAAACATCCGTATTCGCGGCATTGCTCGCCATAACCTCGCCAAACAAATCCATCATGCCGGCATTGGTATTAGCGGCGGCTTGCTCAGCAGTTTTGACGGCTTCGCTCATAGACGCGAACATAACGGCACGGTCGTGATCGATATTGTGTGTAGGCGTATTGACGGTTGGCCCAAGATTGTCGGCAGCGCCAGAGCGGATTAAGGCTTCGAGCGCGCGCTTATTGATTTTTTTCGAGTCGACTCTTGAGCAGAAATCGAATAAATCTTTGAAAGCGCCACCTTGGTTACGCGCATTGATAATCGCTTCTACCGGGCCTTCGCCTAAGCCTTTAATCGCACCCAAACCGTAGATGATATTGCCTTCATCGTTCACCGTGAATTTGAACTCGCCGGAGTTTACATCCGGCGGAAGCAACTTCAATTTCATGTGGCGACATTCTTCAATGAAAGTCACCACTTTGTCGGTTTTATCCATATCCGACGAAATAGTTGCCGCCATAAAATGCGCTGGGTAATGCGTTTTTAGCCATGCAGTTTGATAAGAAACCAAGGCATACGCAGCCGAGTGCGATTTGTTAAAACCATAGCCCGCAAATTTTTCCACCAAGTCGAAAATACGCGTTGCCAGATCTGGGTCAATCCCCAAACCTTTTGCACCTTCCGCAAACACTTCGCGCTGCTTAGCCATCTCTTCGGGCTTTTTCTTACCCATAGCGCGGCGCAGCATATCTGCACCGCCAAGTGTATAACCCGCAAGAACCTGTGCAATTTGCATGACCTGTTCTTGGTAAACGATAACCCCGTAGGTTGGCTCCAACACGGGTTTCAAACTCATGTGTTGGAATTTAGCATCGGGATAGGCGACCTGAGCACGGCCATGTTTACGGTTAATAAAGTCATCAACCATGCCCGACTCCAGCGGGCCCGGACGAAAGAGCGCTACCAATGCGATAAGGTCTTCAAGATTGTCTGGCTGCAGGCGCTTAATCAGGTCTTTCATACCGCGCGACTCAAGCTGGAATACCGCAGTGGTTTCAGCGCGCTTTAGCAGATCAAATGTGGGCTTGTCATCGAGCGGAATCGCGGAAATATCGAGTGGTGGTTCGCCCAACTTTTGGCGTTTTTTGTCGATCATAATGCGCGCCCAATCGATAATCGTGAGCGTACGCAAACCAAGGAAGTCGAACTTTACCAAGCCCGCTTCCTCTACATCGTTTTTATCAAATTGGGTTACAAGGCCGCCGCCACTTTCATCGCTAAACAGCGGTGCAAAGTCGGTGAGTTTGGTTGGTGCGATTACCACACCACCAGCATGCTTACCCACGTTACGGGTCAGGCCTTCAAGCTGAACCGCCATCTCCCAAATTTCTTGCCCGTCGCCATCACCCGCCAAAAACTCTTTAAGAATGGGCTCTTCTTCAAGCGCTTGCGCGAGCGTCATGCCCGGTGTGGGCGGAATCATTTTGGAAAGTTTGTCGGCTAAGCCATAGGATTTACCCTGCACGCGCGCCACATCGCGCACTACCGCTTTTGCGGCCATGGTACCGAAAGTGATGATCTGGCTTACGGCATCGCGACCATAGTTATCAGCCACGTAGGAAATCACGCGGTCGCGGCCATCCATGCAGAAATCGATATCGAAGTCGGGCATGGAAACCCGTTCGGGGTTCAAGAAACGTTCGAACAGCAAATCGTATTGCAGTGGGTCAAGGTCGGTAATTAACAGCACGTAAGCCACGAGCGAACCCGCGCCTGAACCACGGCCAGGGCCGACCGGAATATCGTGATCTTTCGCCCACTGGATAAAGTCCATTACGATAAGAAAGTAACCGGGGAAACCCATTTGGATAATAATATCCAACTCGAATTTCAAACGGTCATCGTAAACTTTGCGGCGGTCAGCGTAATCGGCGACAGATTTATCGAGAATACGCTCAAGGCGTTTTTCCAAACCTTCTTCGGAAATTTTTCTAAAAAATTCGCCTTCGGTTAAACCTTCAGGAACGGGATATTCCGGCAAAAAATATTTGCCCATTTGAATATTCACAGTACAACGTTTGGCAATTTCCAGCGTATTTTCTAAAGCTTCTGGGATATCGCTAAAAAGCTCCGTCATTTCTTCTGCCGAACGCAAATATTGCTGTTCGCTATAACGACGCTCGCGACGTGAATCATCCAGCGCGCGGCCTTCACTGATACACACACGCGCTTCGTGTACTTCAAATTCATCGCGATTTAAAAAGCGTACATCATTAGTGGCAACAACCGGGCATTGCAACGTATCGGCAAGCGCGATCGCCGAATGCAAATAACTTTCGTCGTTTTCGCGACCGGTACGCTGTAACTCCAAATAAAAACGATTAGGGAAATCGCGCATCCAACCCTGCAATAACTCTTGCGCTTGCTCAGCGCGACCAGCGAGTAAGCACATGCCCACATCGCCAAATTTTCCACCAGAGAGCGCAATAGTTCCTTCGCTAAATTCGCTTATCCATTCGCGCTGCACATAGGCAACACCTTGCTGCTGGCCTTGTCGCCAGGCACGGGAAATTAATTCAATAATATTTTTGTAGCCAACATCATTCATCGCAAGCAAGGTAACGATAGTTGGTTTGCCTTCGCTATCGCTACTGGCCATCCAAAAGTCGCTACCGATAATCGGCTTGACTCCAGCGCCCTGTGCGGCTTTATAAAACTTAATAAGCCCGTAAAAATTGCATTGGTCACTAATGCCGCAGGCGGGCATATCTAACTCAGCCACGCGCTTAACGAGTTTTTTAATACGCACTAGGCTATCGACAAGCGAGAACTCGGTATGCAGACGTAGATGTACGAAATTTGCGGTCATGGCTTTTCAATATGTGGGGTGGATTAATCGTGTTTACTGAAACAATTTCTAGATTTACTATTAATTAACTTTATAGGGAATGACAACTCCCTGTTAAAGTCTAGCGTGATTTAATACCGACAAATAAACTTTAAGTCGTCAATCAAAATCCACAATGAGTTTGGTTGCTCGTTATGATTAGCTAAACCCAAACTCGATAGATCGCGCTCAAATTTTATTAATACACGATCAGTGTTATTAGTTAACTCAACAACAGCTTTACTACCAATCAATTGCCAGTAGTTTTCTTCCGCGTTTATCGCCTGTGGTGCCATCAAACTGCCATTAAAAGATTTCAACACAACGCGCTTGCCGGGTTTTAAATGATGTAAATCGGCATCGCAAATTGTGCTCATAGAACTCTCAGGTAAGGGCTACAGTAATTTCAGTTGTTCAATTTTGGCGCGCACTGGCGCATAGGATGTGCGATGAATTGGCGTAATGCCCAATTTATCCAAGGCATCCATGTGCACCTTTGTGGGATAACCTTTGTGATCCGCCAAACCATAGCCCGGATACTGCTTATCCAACTCAATCATTTCCCGGTCGCGTACCACTTTTGCCAAAATAGAGGCAGCACTAATGGCAGCCACGCGGCTATCGCCTTTTATCACAGCTTCGGAGGTGTAAGTCCATTTGGGCAATTTATTGCCATCCACTAATATATATTCGGGTTGAATATGCAGACCTTGCACGGCGCGATGCATAGCCAACAAACTCGCCTGCAAAATATTGATAGTATCGATTTCTGCAACTGATGCTCGCGCAACGCACCAGCTTTTGGCTTTTAGTTTGATCTCATCAAATAAAAGTTCACGCTTTTTTTCGGTGAGTTTTTTAGAGTCATCCAAGCCTAAAATAGGATTTTCGGAATCAAGAATAACGGCGGCAGCAACTACATCACCAGCCAAAGGCCCGCGCCCTACTTCATCGCAACCGGCTAATAAAAAACCCTGATAACTACAAATAAAAGGTTCAAGCATAAAATTTTACATCGCCATTCACGCGAAGCTGAGATGACGGCGCCCTTAATAAGTTGAAATTATGTTTAGCGATTAATGAGCTTTGAAATCGCAACAGCTGCACGTTCACTGGCATTGCGTTTCAAAATAACGTGCATATCTGCAAAGGTATTGCACAGAGCCTGTGTTTCTTCCGGGTTTTCAAAATAATTGATAACTGCCGCACTCAACCTTTCGGGTGTTGCATCATTTTGTAACAGCTCTGGCACCAATAATTTATCAGCCAATAAATTAGGCAGGGAAACATAAGGAGTTTTAACTAACCAGGATAAAATCTTGAATGTCAGTGGTGCCATTTTGTACGCAACCACCATTGGTTTTTTCAATAACAGCGCTTCCAGCGCTACAGTACCGGAAGCCAACAATAGTACATCTGCCGCTGCCATGACTTTATGAGAATTGCCATTGAAAAGCTGAATTGGAAAATCTACATAATCATTTAATTGATGATGTAATTGGCGATAGCGATCTGAATTAGCCGCGGGAATATAAAACAATAGTTCCGGGTCTTGCTCCAAACAAAACACTGCCGCATGCATAAATAAACTACCCATACGCTCAACTTCACTGGCGCGACTGCCAGGTAGCAGCGCCACGACACGCGCATGTTCGGGAATGCCCAACTCACGGCGAGCTTGGTACTTATCAACCACAAGGGGAATTTCATCGGCCAGATGATGCCCAACAAACTCTACCGGCACATTGTGCTTTTCATAAAAGGCGGCTTCAAAAGGCAACAGCGTCAACATCAAATCGACCGATTTAGCGATTTTAAAAACACGTTTTTGTCGCCATGCCCACACTGATGGGCTCACATAATGAACGGTTTTAATACCGCTCTCTTTCAATGAGCCTTCTATAGAGAGAGTAAAATCGGGCGAGTCTATACCGATAAATACGGCAGGCGGGTTAGCAATAAAATGCTCGCGTAAAAATTTACGAATACGCAACAGTTCAGGCAGACGCTTTAAGGGTTCGATTAAACCCATTACAGCTAAACGATCTTGGGGGAAATAAGAGTGAAAACCTAGCGCCAGCATGCGTGGGCCGCCAATACCGGAAAATTCTGCATCGGGGTAAATTTTACGGAGTTCGGTAAGTAATGCAGCACCAAGAATATCGCCGGAAGCTTCGCCAACAACAATACCAATGTGTATACGTTCCATTTCTTAACCTCAATAAAAATTTCTTATTCGTTCATTATTTTTGTTAAGAAATAAAATAATTTTTATCTAACAATACCACGGGTAGAGTCTTTGATGGATTGAATTAAAGGCAACAAGCGTTCACATGATGGCAATAAAACCTCCAACTCAATTAAGGCTTCATCAATGGTTAAACCACGGCGATAAATTAATTTGTAGGCTTTGGTAATAACAGCGATATCTTCAGCACTAAAACCACGGCGTCGCAAGCCTTCAGAATTAATACTTTTTGCTTCAGCCGGATTACCGGTAACCATAACGTAGGCAGGAATATCTTTACCCACAGCAGTACCCATACCGGTAAAACTGTGTGCACCAATTTTACAAAATTGGTGCACGAGTGTGTAACCACTGAGAATTGCCCAATCACCGATATAAACATGGCCAGCAAGCGCCGTGTTATTCACTAAAATACAGTGATTACCAATAACACTATCGTGCCCGACATGAACATAAGCCATGATTAAGTTGTGGCTTCCGATGGTAGTTTCGCTACGATCTTGAACCGTGCCGCGGTGAATAGTAACTCCTTCACGAATAATATTGTGGTCGCCGACTATTAAACGGGTTGGCTCACCTTTATATTTTAAATCGGGCGTATCCTCACCCACGGAAGAGAACTGATAAATCTGATTGTACTTACCAATAATAGTGGGGCCTTTGATCACTACATGTGACGCAATGACAGTGCCTTCACCAATTTCAACATCGGCGCCAATAATTGACCAAGGGCCAACCTGAACATCGGCTGCGAGCTTTGCACTAGGATGAATTATTGCGCGTGAATCAATCAACATAAACTCTCTTCATGGAGTAGATTTTTCGATAGTAAAAAAATAGTCGATCTACTTACACTTTTCGGTCTGCACAAAGAATAGTAGCGGACGCAGCTAAAACACCATCCACAGTTGCTTTACATTCAAATTTCCAAATGCCGCGTTTTTCTGAAATAACACGCGACTCTAGTTGCAAACGATCGCCAGGAATTACCAGGCGCTTGAAACGCACATCATCAATGCCCGCGAACAAATAAATAGAGCCATCTTGTGGCTTTTTCTTCATGGTTTTAAAACCGAGAATTCCGGATGCTTGAGCCATAGCCTCAATAATCATTACACCAGGAAATACGGGGCTTTGCGGAAAATGGCCATTAAAAACCTCTTCGTTCACGGTAATATTTTTGTAGGCAATAATTGACTCGCCTTCAATTAGCTCCACCACCCGATCCACTAATAGAAATGGGTAGCGATGCGGTAAATATTCACGGATTTCGTTAACATCCATCATAGTTAATGGCCTTGGGTATATTCAAAATTATCTGTTGCACCAACAGTGTTTACTGAAGGTAAGAATTGGATTGCACCGCAGTTCTAAGTTAATTATTCATCTTTTGGAGCTGCTCGCTCAAGTTTAATCAGACGAGTTGCCAGATTATCCAGATTGCGGAAACGCGCTGCGTTTTTGCGCCAGTCTTTGGTTGGCGCAAGCGGGATACCCGATGAATAAGAGCCTGCTTCGGTAATTGAGTTGGTAACCATACTCATGCCGGTGATATATACCTTATCGACCACGGTTATATGGCCAGCAATAGCAACTGCACCACCAATAGTACAGTTATCACCAATAACCGTACTGCCACCAACGACAGTTGTGCCAGCAATAGCAGTATGTTTACCAAGCCGCACATTATGAGCAATTTGGACTAAATTATCGAGAATAACTCCATCATCAATGAAAGTATCATCGAGCGCACCACGATCAATGGTGGTGCCTGCACCAACCTCAACCTTGTTTCCGATGATAACTCCGCCCAATTGGTGAATCTTTACCCAACCATCGGGAGAGGGGGAAAAACCAAAACCGTCGGCACCGACTACGCTTCCACTGTGCAAAATACAATCTTCGCCAATAGTAATACCATGGTAAATGGTGACATTAGCAAGCAACCTTGTCCTTGCGCCAATACTGGAATCAGCGCCAATACAAGCTCCCGCACCAACAAATACGCCATCACCAAGCGTGACGTTATCTGCAAGAACAACGTTTGCCTGAATGCTTACACCCTTACCAAGTTCACAATTTTTTCCAATAACCGCAGTAGGATGAATGCCGGCTTCAAATTGTAAGGAGCTATCAAACAAAGGGGTCAATTGTGCAAATGCAAGATAGGGATTCGATACGATAAGTTTGTTTGCCGTAATACTCGCGGCTAACTCCTGATTGCAAATAACGGCACCAGCCTGAGTGGTCGCCAAATATTTTTTATACGCGGGATTAGCAATAAAACTTAAACTGTTTTGTGCAGCGGCTTGAAGTGTTGCGAGCGAATAGATTTTGTACTGAGGATCGCCCACTAGCTCAGCGTTAATACGCTGAGCTAGTTCGGCTAAAGTGAAACTATACGTAATTTTAGACACATTAATTACTTAGCTTTATTAATTGAATCAGTCACTTTTGCGGTAATGTCATACTCAGGCGTTGCAAATATTGCAGCCTGTGGGCCCAGCAAAAGACCAATTTTTTCGGCATCTACAATTTGCTTAAGTGCAGTTTGATATTTTTGACCTAACTCTTGCGCAATAGCTTCAGCAGCTTCTTGACGTGCTTTTTGCAGCTTTTGACCATTAAATTGTGCATCTTGTTGTAGGCCTTGAATTTTCTTACCTACTTCTTCTTTTTTCTCAGCTGACCAAGTAGCGCTATCTTTCTTAGCTGAATCTTGCAACGCTTTAAAATCTGCAGAAATGCCATCTAATTTTGCTTTGGTGGCAGCATAATCAGCTGTTTTTTCTAATTTTTCAAACCGAGCTTTTGCAACAGTTGTTGATAAAATTGCACCTTCAGGATTAATAACGGCAATTTTTGTTTGCGCAAAACTAACTGCAGACATCATGCACAAAGCTGCAGCAGCTACACATTTTTTTGTAAAGTTCACGAGCATTTCCTCTTATTTATATAGTAAACAACAATTAGGATTTAAAAAAATTAAATGCAATTAAAGAGCCTGAAAAACCCTCTAAAAAGTTTGACCCAATGAGAATTGGAAAACTTCTCTACGATCATATTCATTCTCTTTGCTGATGGGCTTCGCCAAGGCAAAGGTCATAGGTCCAAAACTGGAAATCCACGTTAAACCAATACCAAAAGACGCTTTAATCTGGTCTGCATCGATAGCATAACAGTTTCTTTGCTGTGCACCACAGTGAGTATCAAAGACGTTACCAGCATCTATGAAAATGGTTGACTGCAATGAGCGCTGATCTTTGATAAAAGGTAACGGGAATAGGATTTCTGCCCCACCTTCAATGATTACATTACCACCAAAAGCACCACGGGTACGACCATAATCATCGAAAGGTCGTGATGTAATAATTTTACCTTCATTCAAGCAGCGAGTTACATCTGTACATAGGATTAATGCTGGATTTGATAGCTCATTATCTTGCGGTTTACCATCGCCATTAACATCATCCCAAGCCGTAGTAACCTGCTGTGCAACTTCTTGCACCGTACTTCTTGGACCTAAGGAGTTGCGTTCAAAACCACGTATTGAGCCAAAACCACCACCATAGAAATTCTCAAAGAAAGGTAAACGATCCGTTTTGCCATAAGTTTCTGCGTAACCTACACGTCCATGCAAGCGCAACGTTAAACTCCTGGTAAGCGGCTTGAAGAATTGCGCATCATAATCTAACTTAAAGTATTCCAAGTCCCCACCTGGCAGAGTAATTTCACCTGAAATACGCTGCGATGCACCGCGGTCAGGCAAGACGCCCCGGTTTAAGGTTGACCTCAACCAATAGACACTCAATTGCGCGTCATTAAACGTATCGCCATATTTGTCAAGGAAGCCAGAGTCTCCCAATACGTCTTCAGTAACAGGATTCAGCGTATAGGTACCCGGCACAGAATCTGTACCAAGCGCAAGCTTACGCTGGAAAGCGTCATAATCTGACAGCGATATGTAGCTATTTAAGGCATTAGATTCGGTAAACACATAACCATTAACAAAACGAGGCGTGCGCTGAATTTCTTGCGATGAATAGCCAGTAGCCGTAACTTCCAAACTTCTTAAACCGATATCAAACCCAATACGTTCAATTTCCGAAATTGGATAACCAAATGTTAATTTGCCGCCGTACACGTTTGTACTATAGGGAGTAACGTTGTATTCACCATAATTACTCTTTGTGTAATAAAGATTAAAACCACGGCTTACACCATCGGGGGTAAAGTAAGGGTCGTTGTAACTTAAGTTATAACTTGTTTGGTAGCGATTATGACTAAAGTTGAAACCGATTTGCTTACCAGTACCAAACCAATTGTTCTGCTGAATGCCTGCCTGAAAGAGCATACCGGAATACTGCGCATAACCTATTTGCAAGCTCATGCTACCTGAGGGCTGCTCTTCTACTTCATAGGTCACATCAACTTTGTCTGCAGAACCTGGGACTTCTTTGGTATCCACTTTAACTTCTTTGAAGAATCCCAAACGCTCCAAATGTACTTTAGAGTTTTCGATTTGTGCAGTTGACGCAGAACCTCCTTCCATTTGGCGCATTTCACGGCGCAACACTTCATCGATAGTTTTAGTATTACCTTTGAAGTTAATACGATTCACATAGGCACGCTTACCGGGTTCGATAAAGAAGGTCATTTTAACCGTTTTATCGGTGTCGTCTTTCTCGGGGATACCTTCAACTTTAGCAAATGTATAACCTTCATTACCCAAGCGTTGAGTTACATATTCCGATGAGGTTGTCATTAAAATTTGTGAAAATATTTGGCCTTCTTTTACCAACAAGAATTGGCGCAATATTGCAGGATCAATAGCAGGGTCGCCGGCTAGATCAACACTTTTAATTCTGTAAATATCACCTTCTGTGACGTTAATAGTGATAAAAATTTGCGACTTATCAGGGCTTAATGAAATTTGCGATGAATCTACTTTAAAGGAAAGATAACCACGATCCATGTAATAGGACTCGATTTTTTCCAAATCGCCTTTCATTTTTTCTTTGGAATACTTGTCGTTACCACTGATCCACGAAAACATACCAGAGGTGTGTAATTCAAATAGATCAATTAATTCCTGATCACTGTAAACCGTGTTGCCGACGATGTTAATTTGCTTAATACGCGCAACGGCACCTTCGCTGATTTTTACTTTTACTTTTACTTGATTACGTGGCAAGTCTTCAATTTCAATATTAACAGTCGCACCATAACGACCCTGCGCAATGTATTCACGCTGCAAAGCTTGAGTAATACCTTCTAGGGTGGCGCGCTGAAAAATTTGACCTTCTGATAAATTGTTTTTCTTAAGGCTATCCATCAAGTTTTCAGATTTAATCGCCTTGTTGCCGTCTAATTCAATTTTATTAATGGCTGGACGCTCTTTTAGCACCAGCACCAATACATCGCCATCGCGCTCAATGGCCACATCTGCGAAGAAGCCGATTTTAAAGAGCTCACGCGTAGCGTTTTGAATATCGGATTGATTGACGGAATCGCCAACTCTAACCGGTAGCGCACTGAATACTGTGCCCGCCGAAACACGCTGTAAACCTTCTACACGTATATCGCTAATCCGGAAGTTGGGGGTCTGTGCATGCACTGCAAAAGACGTGAGCAATAACACTAAGCAGCAGAAAAATCGCATTGAAACTCGCTTCATATCGTCTGATCTAATAATAAGAATTCATCGTGGCAGAACCGGCTAAGCCGCTACAACCGCATAATATCGTTATACATGGCTAAAATGCTGAGGCCAATAACCAGCACCAGCCCGCATTGATAAGCCATTATTTGTACCTTTTCAGATACCGGCTTACCTTTAATAACCTCAACTGTGAGATACAACAAATGCCCACCATCTAACACTGGAATGGGCAAAAGATTAAACACTCCCAGAAAAACACTGAGCAGGGCGAGGAAGCCAATAAAGCTTTTTAAACCGTTCTGCGCCGAAGAGCCGGCCACCTTAGCAATGCTTATCGGCCCACTCAAGTTTTTTGTGGAAATTTCTCCAAGGATTAGCTTTTTAACCGATAAAAGTACAAA
>Ga0247803_1000116_pt1 | contig 48113 bp, 70 predicted proteins | sample UWRJL014104B1_FD_180928 | JGI IMG/M metagenome (GOLD analysis project Ga0247803, IMG submission 180928) | Plant litter microbial communities from Arlington Agricultural Research Station in Wisconsin, United States - UWRJ-L014-104B-1 | ecosystem: Environmental > Terrestrial > Plant litter >... | reverse complement strand
GAGAGTAGTAGAACGGTTTAGCACGCCAGGCCGATAACCTGGAAATGGTAGTTCAATTCTACCCTCTCGGACTGAGGCGACAATACTAGTTGGTCAACGCAAAGACAGTTGGAATAGACAACGGTTCGCTACCTTGGCAAAGGTTTCTGACGGCGGGAAAGACCGCTATTGAGCCTAGGTGGTGGAATGGCAGACACGTCGGTCTTAGAAACCGATGCTTACGCGTGGGGGTTCAAGTCCCTCTCTAGGCACTTTCTTTCTTGACGGCTAACACAATCGGATAGTGTGCGGGATTCTGATTCCCGAGGTTCTAGGTTCGAATCCTAGGCCGTCAACCAAGCCAGAGTAGCCCAATCTAGGTAGAGGCAACCGATTCAAGCTCGGTTAAGTGGGGGTTCGAATCCCTCTTCTGGCACTGAGTCGTAGGTAGTGGTTACCGGGAAGGTTGTGTCCCTTCCTTGCGCGGGTTCGATTCCCGTACGACTCCCTGGGTGCGAGCTGGGTTCACGAGTCTAAACAAGTATCGTGCCGCATCCCCAATTGAGCCACCTGGCGGTAATCAATCCGATAAAACCAGCGCTTCGTGGTCTGGCCCTACGCCGCGTGATACCAAGTAGGGCAATTGGAGATACAACGGACTAGCTAGCAGGCGCCCGACCTGTCTTCGATTCGGGCAACTAGGGATAGAAAGGTTAGCGCCAAGGTAAACCCGCACGTCGGGAACCCTGGCTACTCGGGTTCGATTCCCGACTATTCCACTGGGATGTCATCCCTTAGAGAGTGCCCTGGGTATGGCCGAAATAAAGACCTTGACGGCTCGGAAAGACGAGCTCTGATTCCCAAGCTGAAATGGTATAGCAATAGGTTGTTAACCTACGGGTACCAGGTTCGAATCCTGGGGGAATCGCTGAGTCTATGTGTGGTGTAGTAGGGTGCACGTCCGGGTACCGGCGGGAGTTGGTTCGAAGCCAGCCCGTAGACTCTTTTGCCAAGATGGTGTCAATGGTAACACCTCTGTTTCGTAATCAGAAGACCCGGGTTCGATTCCCGGTCTTGGCTCTAGTCGTATTCGTGGTTACCTTATCCAGGTGACTACCGTTGTTTGCACTTGCGTTGTCTGTAAGCTTGAAATCTGCAGGGCTAAACACCCGTCGCAATCGTTCGCTCAAACCGAGTCTTACCTATTGGCTCTAGTCAATGGGGCCGTTTTGCGTGGTCGTCGTATGGTTTGCGCTAGATGCAAAGGCGGACTAGCGCCGTTGAAGTTGTCCGAGTACAAGAAAGGTTAGCCATGTGGCCATTTCGTAAGCAAGCCCCGCCGGACCCCAAGGTAGCCAGGAACCTGGGGGAAGGCCGTTGGGAAGTATCTATCTGGATGGCCGTTGCGTTCAAGCAAACCGGACCTACTACCTACGTCCCCCGGTTCCAGATGTTCGATTCACCCGAGGAAGCCGAGCTCAGAGCCGAGGAGTGGCTAGCTACAGGGGATTACGATACGGCCTACATGAAAGAGGCCGGGACCATGACTATCACCCTACCGGCCCCATTCCTGACAGCCGAGACAGTAGCTAGGGTCCGAGACTTGCTCCCGTTTTGGGAGGAAGAGAAGCGCAAGAAAGAAGGTACAGCGTGAGCCTACTAACCAAAGTAAAGCAGGAATTGGCAGACTTCCTAGGAACACCACACACTAAGGATACTTGGTGGTCTATGTATGGCCGGTGCCAGGGCTTGGTCGAAACCTATTGCCTTGAAAACAACTGCTATGATTCAAAGAGGGACATTCTACAGCTTGTCCTAGAAGAGATTTCTATTGACGGCCGGACCTTGTTCGAGCTTCTGGACGAAAAGTGAAACTAGCCATCTTTGATACCGAGACCCACCTCATCCGGCCGGGGGTCAACGCCCCCGAGCTCGTATGTGTGTCTTATATGGGCGACGACGGACGGCCAGCCCTGGCACACCACAAGGAAGGCGCGGACCTATTCGAGAGCTGGCTAGATGAGGGCCGGCTTTTCGTCGGGCATAACGTAGCCTTCGATATGGTCGTTATGTGCGCTTACCGGCCAAGCCTTATCCCTAAGGTGTTCAAGGCCTACGACGAAAACCGCGTTACCTGTACCATGTTGCGTCAGCAGCTTATCGATATTGGCCTCGGCTGCTTCCGGGGTCGGATGGGGTCGGATGGGAAGTGGATTACCCACAAGTACGGCCTAGACGACCTATCGAGCCGGTACCGGGGGACCCGACTTGAAAAGGATAGCTGGCGTATGTTCTACGGGGCGTTTCAGCACGTACCCCTAGAGGCCTGGCCAGAGTTTGCGCGGGACTACGTTGCACCCTTCGTGCACACGGACAAGGCCGTAGCCTATTGGGCCTCACAGTATGGCTACACGGACCCGCAATGGGCCAAAGCAGCCAAGATGCTCCAACCCAACCCCGACCCCATGGGGGTCCTACGTTACCCCAAGGAAGACGCGGTAGCTACCTCGGACGTCTACTACGCGCAGGAACGCTACGCAGGGGAGCTCTTAGTAGACCAGTTCAATCAAGCTCGGTACTACTTCGCGTTCCGCCTGGCTGAGTGCTGGGGCTTGCGCACTTCGTTGGCTTCGGTAGATAAACTTGAGGAGCAAGTTTCGGCCGAGTATGAACGGCTTAAATCTGAGCTCACGGAAGCGGGACTAGTAAGAGCTGACGGCACCCGAGACACCAAGGCTGCCAAAGAGAGGATGATTGCCGTCTGCAAAGAGAAGGGAATCCCGCTCCGTGTGACAGCCACGGGAGAGGTTTCGCTAGACTCGGACGCTTGCAAGGTCACCGAAGATGACTTACTAGAAGCGTATGCCGACTTTTCGACCTTCTCTAAGGTCATGAAAAACGATATCGAAATGCTGCGAAAGGGTGTACAGATGCCCATCCACTGTCGTTTCGGGTTGGCTGATACAGGACGAACTACATGCTCAAATCCGAATCTGCAGAATCTAAGAAGGCTCTAAAAGCCTGGCGCAAGGACTACTACCATCGAAAGAAAGATGTCCTCAGAGCCAATCAAATCCGCTCGGACAAGAAAAGACGAAGCGAAAATCCCCAATCGTTCTGGGTCGCCAAAGCTTGGAGTCGGGCTAAAACTAGAGCTAAAGCCTCAGGTTTACCTTGTGAGGTGCACGTAATCGAATTGCCCGAAGTGTGTCCTATTCTGGGAGTCTTCATAGACTACTCCACCACGGGGGAGGGAATCAGGAGCAACTCGCCCTCTCTTGACAAGGTCATCCCTGAACTCGGATACGTTGCAGGTAACGTCAGGGTAATCTCATACAGAGCCAATACCATGAAATCCGATATGACTGTAGCCCAAGCAGAAGCGCTACTAGCCTACATGAAAGGTCAGAAGTAATGGGCATCCGAGAGTGCATCGTCCCCCGAGAAGGCTTCGTCTTCGCTCAGGCAGACTACCCGCAACTAGAGCTCTACACCCTGGCTGAAGCCTGCTACAGGCTGGTAGGGTTCTCGGAGCTGGGAGAGGCACTGAAAAGCGGTCTTGACCCCCACCTGGCTCTAGGGGCCCAAATCCTGGGTATTTCCTATGAGGATGCCAAGGCTAACAAGAAGAGGCATGACGTAGATATGGCCCGCCAAACGGCCAAGGTTTGTAACTTCGGCTATCCGGGAGGGCTGGGACCGAAACGCCTTTGCCACTTCGCTTGGAAGTCCTACAAGGTACTGATTACCGAAGACCAGGCCAGGGAGCTCCGAGCGCAATGGCTCAAGCGTTGGCCGGAAATGGTCCTCTACTTCAAATACATTAGCGACCGACAGACGGACGACGGCATTACCATCGTTCAACTCGTGTCCGAGCGCGTCCGTTCCGGTTGTTCGTTCACCGCGGCTTGTAACTCCAACTTCCAAGGACTTGGCGCGGACATTGCGAAGAGTGCTTTCTACGAAATCGTGCGCCGGTGCTACGTGCGAACCCCGGGGTCTGCCCTGTTCGGCTCTCGGGCCGTCAACATGATTCACGACGAAGTTATCGTAGAAACGCCAGACGGACCCCAGGCCGCGGCCGTGGCTATAGAAGTGGCACGTATTATGGTGGACACGGCCAACCGGTTTCTAACCCACGTGCCAGTTGACTTCGCGAAACTAGACCCTACCCTAATGCGGGTATGGTCCAAGCAAGCCTTTGACGTATTCGATTCCTCTGGTACGCTTGTGCCCTGGGACTCGGACGATTGGGTTTACGACGAGCACGGCAGCCCCCTAGGCTTGGCACAAGGGGCCCAGCAATTCTACAAGCGAGACGGAAAGGCCTGGAATTATGCGAACGATTAGGACACTAACGGAAAAAGACGACAAGCCCCCTTGCCCAGAGTGCAAGGGCAAGCGTAGTCATAAGCTGGACTGCAGTGTAGCCAGCCGGGCCGCTGGTATTCCTCCCATGACTTGGTATGAGCTCAAAGAAGCGAAGGCCAAAGAAGGGCCGGTGCATCTGTGCGACCGGTGTAACGACGAGCGCAAGGGACTGTATGTGTTCAAGGGTCTGCTTCTCTGCAACCTGTGCTGGGCCTTCAAGCGAACCCGAGAGGGTAGCCCCCTAGCGCCTGAGCCGATTTTGACCCCCGAGTATTCATTGATTACCCTTAAGATGATGCATGCAAGCTTGTCCCGGGGCGTTAAGACTTACGACAAGGCTACGGTCTACGTAGACGGAGTTAAGATGCAGGACTTTGACGGGAGGATTCAGCTATGAGAGCAGGCGGTAAGTCGGGTATTTGCCGTAACTGTGGGCTTGGCTGGGGGTCTCACTACGGGGATTACTGTGACCCTAGAGGCTTCGGGAGTGTGTTTGACCCGGCCCCGGCTAAGAAGGCCCCAATCCCCAAGCCCGAAGTCGGTATCAAACACGATGGTAAGAAGCCCCAGCTTTCCAAGTACCTACACCCCCTTTTCGCGAACCGACACTTTCTGCCTATCGTGGTCGAGGTCATTGGGGTTTTGAAGTATGGCGCGGCCAAGTACCAGCCGGACAACTGGACGAAGGTAGAGCCGAAAGAGCGTTACCTAGATGCCGCCTTGCGTCACCTATCGGCCGTGGATAACGGCAAATGGCTGGACGACGAGCCGGACCCCGAAGGCAATCCCCCGAGCCACCTCCCTCACGTAGCCCACGCGGCTTGCTCAGTTCTCATGTATGGCGCACTAGCCCTTGCCCAACGCGCCAGCAAGCCTTAGGTTACCGTATGCGAGAGATTGCTACAGCCCAAGTCGGGCAGGTCACCTACTCAATTCTAGAGGCAACTCCCCGGGAGCGTAAGGTTCTCCGGGATGCAGTAGGGGCTTGCAACGTTCACACGGGCGTTATCCTCGTGAGGAAAGCCCTAGCCGAGGGGGTTCTATTCGAGACGGTCTGTCACGAAGTAGGGCACGCTGTATCCTACGGCTCGGGAGCTCGGGAGTACCTCAAAACTGTACTTGCCGACCCAGAGCAAATCGACCAAGTGGAGGAAATGCTTTTGCAAATCCTTGTCCCTACTCTTCTGACGGTCCGTGTCGAGGGTAAGCCGTGATAGCAATCGACGTCGACGAAGTGCTCGTAGATTTCATGGGGGAGTGCCAACGCTTGTTCAAGGCGCTTGGTCTCCCGGCCTACGTCGCCACTGGGCGTTACGATGTCTATGCGGAACTAGACGAGCTCCGACGTACCGTATTCCTAGGACTCGGGGAACGTGCCAACCGTATGCAGGCCTTCGAACATGCACACGAGGTCTTGACGGAGCTACGGAAGCTGGATAAGGTAGTAGCTCTAACCGCACCTTGGTCGGGTTCGGAAACCTGGCACCGGGCTCGTGTGGTTCACCTTCTAGAGCTCGGCTTCAAGGAAAGCGAAATCGTCTTTTGCCCCGGGGAGCTAAAGCAGTATTTCGCGGCCGATATCCTTATCGAAGACCGAACGGAAACGCTCATTCAATGGGCCAACCGCAACCCCCTCGGCTCGGCTATCTGCCTGGCAACTCCCTGGAACACCCTAGAGACCCCGGCCTTGGATGAGTTGTCCAATGCCTACCTAGCCAAAACGCCCCAAGACATCGTACGCATAGCAAAGAAAGACTACGAAAAATGACTACCAAAGTTCAAACGGTTCAAGTTTCTATCAACGCCCGGGAGTCGGTTACTGTGACCGCACCACTAGCCCCTGGGGAAAAGGTCGTAGTGGCCTCGGCTGCTTTGACGGCTGTCTTGGCCGGTAAGACCATTCGCCCGGCTTATCACGACGAGAAGTTGCAGGTTCGTTACGTCCGAGGTGTCGGCCTCGAATGGGTCGGGGATGCGGCCGTGGTAGTCAAGACCCTCAGCGGCCCGGAGTACCTCTGGAAGTCCCTGAACAACGAACCGGAGTCGCTCTGGATTATCCCGGGGGAGCCGAGCAAGCGTGGCAAGTGGTTCTCTAGCTCTGGAACCTTCGTCAACGTTTCGGACATGACCGAAGGTCACCTCGACAACGCTCTTAGCTGGCTGGCCCTCAAAGCCGCTGAGCTCAAATCCGAGAAGCGCCGCCGGGAAGCCAAGGCCAAGGCGGTTGAAGCAGCCAAAGCCCGGGACGAAAAGGCTAAGGCCAGCGTCCAGAAGAAGCGAGACAAGGCCAAGGCTCGATATACCAGCAAGTTCACAGAGACCCAGTCAAACGACGAAGCCCGAAAAGCTTTCCTTGAGGGCAAAACGGTACGTCCCCTTGGTGTGTATCCGAGCCGGGGGGTTGGATTTCGTACGGAGTTCGGTAAAATGCTCTTCGTCGGGACACACGGGGAAATCACACTTAGCCCGGTTAATCAGAAGCTAATCGTCTGTGGTTTGAACCCGTACAGTGAAAAGACCTACACCGGTGGCTGGGAAATTTCCAAGTGACTGATACCCGCTTCTGGGATATCCTTCGTCTTACAACGAAGAAGGCCCAGCCGATTGACAAGTTGTGTCTTCGTTTGGGCCTTTCGGAGAAGGAACTTACCAAGCTGGCCAAAGAAGCCAACTCGGAAGGGTTCCGTATCCGGGTCCAAGACGGTATGGTTACCAGCCGTAGCCCATCTATCGGACCTACCAAGCCCGTCATCCTCCCCGACCCCAAGCCCGGACGACACTCCGTAGCCATCGTTACGGACACTCACTTTGGGTCGTCTCACACGGACCTAGTCGGCCTGGAAAAGTTCCTGTCTATGGCCTGGGGTCGTGGTATCCGACACATTATCTGTACTGGGGATATCCTAGACGGCAATAAGGATGTTCTCCTACACGACCAAAACCTAGTAGGTTTTGACCACCAATCGGACCTAGCGGTAGAGGTTATCTCCGGGGCTAAGCCGTTCAAGTGGATTGCCATCGACGGGAACCACGATGGTTACTACTCGACCAGCTCGGGTATGGTATCGGGTGTTCAGCTCGGGGCCAAGATGCGAGAGGCCGGGGTTGACTGGTCTTTCGCGGGGGTCTGTCTGGGCCGAGCTCGGGTCCTGGGGGCCAACTGGCAACTCTGGCACCCCCACGGCGGGGCTGGCACACGGAACGCGATTCGACGTATCCTCAATAGCCGTATCGAGTCCCTAGAAGAGCCTTGCGACGTTTTGGCTATTGGACACTTCCACAAGTATGCTACAGTGCAGGCCTACCCAGAGAACGTTTTCGGGGTAGCCGGTGGCACCTTCCAGAAGAAGCGTTCTGAGTTCGCTAACCGTATCTCCAACGGTTGGGACATCGGCGCATCTATCGTATCCTGGACCTTCCGCAAGGATGGTTCGGCGGCTGAATTCTCAGCTGAGTTCTTCCCTACAAGTCAAGGAAATGTATGAAATCCACTCTAACTGCACTCCCGGCCATCTACTACCGCGAACGCCTGGCCGACGGCAAGAGCCAGGCCATCCCCGAGCCCCCTAAGGTTGGCCCCGGGCAAACCCTCAAGTTCAACCCACTCGACCGGCGTTGGCGCATCTACACCCCGAAGCAGCCCAAGTATCGAGTGGTCTTCGATACAGACGAGCTCATTTACCTGGAACGCCGGTTTCACAATGCCCAGCTAGAAGAGGCACGTAACGAGCTGCGAGCTATCAAACTATTGGCACGCAAGCCCGGACCTAAAACCTTTGCCAAGGTTGCCGGGTTTGAGGCTAGAGCTCGCGTAGCGCGAGCCGAGGCCGATGCATGCGCTCGGACTATCAACGAAATCAAGGCCCAGCTATGAGGGTCTTGACCGAAGAGGGTAAGCGGGTCAAGGCCATTCAAGAGAGTTACAAGGATAGCACCATTCCTCTCGTACCTTGTAGCCAGGGTTGCGACCAGTGTTACGAAGACGCCCCGGACCCCGAGCCAGAGGAAGACGACGACGCCCCAGACAGTCAAAGCCAGTTCTTCGATTACAGACTGTACGAAAGCGAGTCGGAATACAGCCAGGGCTACCGACTTGGCAAGAAGGCCGGGCTAGCTACAGCTAAGGAAGTCGAGGTTTCCTTCGCGGAAATCCAACGGCTTACCCTAGAGAACTCCCTTCTACGTGGCGAACTGGCTACCCTTCGTGCACACGCCAAGCTGAGCCGAGAAGGATAATTACAGCGATACGAGAATTACGCCTTGACTGGAAACGGTCAAGGCGTTATCTATGTTAAGTGGAAACCGGCGTAACAGAAAAACAAATCCGAGACTACCAAGAAGCCAAGGCTACCGGACAGACGGCCCGGGCTAAGTCGATTGCGGGTATCCTGGTAGCTCAGAACATGGGGCTAGTAGCCAAGGTAGTTAAGAAGTACCAGGTAAAACAGGCCTTCCTTAACTTCGCAGACTCGAAAGACGACCTAATGCAGGCCGGGGTTATTGGGGTCCTCAAGACCCTTGACACCTTCAACCCGGCTCGGGGTAAGTTCAGTTCGATTTGCATGTGGAAAATCCTGCACGAAGTTCAACGTGAGCTCTGCAAGCAGATGACAGCCAGCCATCCCCGGTCCAACCGACGTGAGGTCAAGTCCGACATTGCCGACCTTCCCGAGGGCTTCCTAAGCTACGACGAGAGGGACCGTATCGAGGCCAGTAGCGAGCTCCAAGCCGTTCTAGACGAGCTGGCCGCTACCTGTACTGAGGAAGAACAAGCCTACGTAGCAGCCCTTCTAGCCGGGGCTACCGAACGGGAGGCCAGGCGTTTGGCTAAACTATCCGAAGAAGCCTGCAAAACCCTTCGGATGAGACTTAGTGAAACCCTCTCGAATTGACATCGAACGCGAGCTCGGCCGTAGGTCACTATACGATTTCGTCAAGCTCGCATGGCACGTAATCGAGCCCAGTGTAGAGTTCCAGGATAACTGGCATATCAAGCTCATTTGCGAGAAGCTTGAGTCAGTCTCCCGGGGTGAGTGCAAGCGGCTGATTATCAACGTCCCGCCAGGCTCAGCCAAGTCGACCTTGGTTTGCGTGTGCTGGGACGCCTGGGATTGGCTGCAGAACCCTTCTCGTAAGTTCCTGTATACGTCTTTCGACGCCCGACTTACCCGACGCGACGGCAAGCGAACCCTGGACCTCGTGAGCTCCAAGTGGTTCCGCGAGCGTTGGGGGTCCGTGTTCAACGTGCCACCGGACGCAGCTAGCGCGGACTTCAAGACGGACCGAGGCGGGTCCCGTTTCGCTACCTCGGTCAAGGGTAAGACGACCGGTGAACACCCGGATATCTTGGTAGTAGACGACCCGTCCAAGCCCAAGGAAGTTAACGACAAGTCCCTAGAGGAAGTCGTGAATTGGTGGAAGTCGACGATTCTCAGCCGAGGTAACCAACTCACGGTTGCCCGCGTCATTATCATGCAACGCTTGCACGAGAACGACTTGTGCGGCTACCTGCTTCGAACCGAGCCCCACGAATGGGAGGTAGTTCGAATCCCGCTAGAGTTCCAGCCCGAACAAGCGCACCCCGAAGACCCCCGGACCGAGCTCGGGGAAATCTTCTGGAAGGCCAGGCACAACGAAAAGACCGTAGCCACGTTGAAGGGTTCCGGCGGCCTAGGGCCAAGGCACTACTCGGCTCAGTACCAACAAGACCCGGCCCCGGCGGAAGGTCTTATCTTTTTCCACAAGTGGCTATCGGGCAGGTGCGCTCAGCTCCCTGACCGTTGGGACGACTCGTGCCAATCCTGGGATATGAGCTTCAAAGACTCGGACGGCTCGGACTGGGTCGTAGGCCAGGTCTGGTTGCGCCAAGGGTCTAGCTACTACCTCGTAGACCAAGTCCGCGCCAAGATGGCGTTTACCGCGGCTTGTCAGGCCGTGAAAGACCTTTCGAAGAAGTGGCCCAAGGTCCGCGCCAAGGTCGTAGAAGACAAGGCCAACGGCCCGGCCGTAGTCGACCACTTGAAGCGGGAGGTATCTGGCCTCATCCTCGTAAACCCGGAAGGCGGTAAGATTGCCAGGGCCAACGCGGTTACGGCCTTCTTCGAAGCGGGGAACGTCTACCTAGTCGAGGCCGACTGGACGAAAGACTACGTGGACGAAATGACTAGGTTTCCTACGGCCTCCCATGACGACCAAGTAGACGCCACTAGCCAGGCCCTTACCTTCTTGGCCGACCGGAACCGCTCGTACGCGGAAGCTATGAAGAATGCGAAAAGTGTCATGGGGGGCTTGACCGGCTCGGTCTAGCATGCAAAGATGAGCGTTACCACAATGCAAGCCATCTACCAGCGCACCGAAACCGCACTCATCCTTGGCGCCAAGTTGTCGGACGTTTACGCTCTGGCCGTTGCCATCGAAGACGCGGCCTACAACATCCGAGGCCGGGAAGAAACCAAAGCAGACGAATCGGCCGATACAGTGCGCCCGGGGGTCAAGTGACTAAAGACGAATACGCACAAGGTCTAATCGGTATCCTGGAAGCTGGCTGGGGCTCGGGTAGCGACGACCTCTGGACCCGATTCGGTATGGGCCGGGCTGAGACTTGCTGGCTAGCCCAAATCCCAGTCCCGGACCGGCCCGACTATTGGGCATATGCTCGTGAGAACATCTTTCTAGAGCTCGGGGGCGAACCGATTTCCCTGCACGAGTTCCTGGGGTCGTACTAGTGGAGCCGGATACATACGAGGGCCGGGCTTTCTGCCGTCCGTGCTATTGCCTCGGTTGCGGTGATTCCTGGCAAGAAGAGGGCTACGTGGGTTTCCGTGCCTACCAGTCATGCCCGGCTTGCGTCGGTGGCTTGTCGGCCTTATTCTGGTACCTACGTTACTGGCTCTTCCGTGCCTTCGGGCGCTAACGAAAGGTTTACAGGTCACATGGGATACGTTGTGCTCATCCTTTGGGTTTTGGGTTTCGTCTTCTTTTTCCAAGCGGCTTCGAAGGAGGCCAAGTTGCTTCCCGAGCCGATGCGGCCCCCGGTTCCGGCCATGTTCTGCGCGGCTATCTTGTGGCCTTGGTTGGTTATCTTCGCGCTGGCCAAGGGGGACCTATGAAGTTCCGTCTCGCGTCAGACCTGCATTTCGACCACTATTCGGACTGGCAGAATCAAGAGACTATCGGCAGGCTGTTCCTAGACGGGGAGGACTACGATACGATTCTCCTGGCCGGCGACCTGGCCAACGCCCCGGCTTTGGAGCATGCCCTAGAGCTACTGCTTCGGGGTGTCTCCAAGCCAATCCTGTACGTTCCGGGGAACCATGACTACAGCCAGGGGGAGCGGTCGATTCACGATACGAACAACCTGCTAGAGCGCTTGCACGATGAAGGGGGTCATTTCTGGAACCTCCGGGACCATGACTACCCATTCCGGAACAAGGCTGGCGAGCTCAAGCGGGTTGTAGGCGTAACCAACTGGTACAGCGCCGCTCCGCTAATCGTCAACCTAGGCCGCCGGGGTTGGTACGACTTCAAGTATATTCCAGGCTTCGAAGACGAGCTCTACCATATGAACCGGGTAGACACGTTCAACCTCAAAGCCTCAGTAACCGAGGGAGACATTGTGGTTACGCATATGCTCCCCAGCTGGAAGTGTGTGCACCAGGCTTACCAAGGGGACCGGGCTAACGTCTTCTTCGTAGGCGACCGGGAAGAGTTCATTCTAGAGCGCAAGCCGGCTTTCTGGGCCTTCGGACATACGCATGTCAGTATGAACTTGACTATTGGAGAGACTCGGTTAGCTTGTCATCCAAGGGGTTATCCACACGAAGGCCCCGACCGAATGAAACAGCCAAACTATTGGGAGAACATTAGCTATGAAGTCTGATACCGAAAGAGCCAAAGAAGCTACGTCCGATGCGCTGAACGCCTTGCACAAGGCACGTATCGAGTGGGACAAGGCCGGGGCTTCCTACATGGCTAAGCCGATTCAAAACGCAATCTTTCTCTTGACAGAACAACTTAGTTCCGGTACGAAGCAACTTCGGGCAATGCAACCCGAGGCCAACCACAATTCCGATTACTTGAAGATTGAAGGGACACCATGAAAGAATCGTCACTCAAAGGCAAACTCCGTCGGCTCGGCTCAAGTGCCAATAAGGTAGCAGCGCAGCTAAAGAAGCGTGGCATTCAAGGCCGGCCAGGGGATTGCGACGCATGCCCGGTTGCCAACTTCTTGGCTACTACGGTCAAAGGTTTTCACTACTGTAGCGTTTCAGGCTCAGAAATCGAACTGACTACGTATGACTCAGAAGGTAACGAAAGTTACGTCAACGTCACTCCGCCGAAAGCCGTAATGTCTTTCATTGAGGGCTTTGACGACGGACGATTCCCCAAGCTGGTAGAGCCAGGTTTCGAACGCTACTAGAAAGCCTCTAGGTTATCTAGGTCGGCTAACTCTTCGATGTATGGTACACCAATGCATCGACATTGGTAGTCTTCGCCCGGATTGCCAGGTTCCGGCGGGTTATCCCAGCTAAAAACCTGGCCTTCTAGTTCAGCGTGCTCGTCTCGGACGCGCTCGTCATTGCTAGTTGACCACGTATACGAGTTAACCCCTGCTTCCCTCTGGCGGACTTCATTGATTCCGCCGAGGGTTTTTAACGTTTGGTCCCTGGCAATGAGCTCGGCTCGGCTTTCCGAAACGTTGCCGCGTTCTATCAGCTTGGCCTGTAGCTCTTCTACCCGTAGCCCGAAGTTGGCCGGGTCCGAGAACACCTCCCGGACTTGGTCCGAGTAGACCCGTTGCGCGTTCTCTACCAACTTAATCGAGTCATCCCGCTTCTTCTCGTACAGCTGTACCAGACGTGAGCCAGGGCCGGCGGCTTGGCCGATAGTAATCCGGGGCAAAGTCGAGTTCTCGATATGGGCCTTGTAGACCGAATCCCACATGACATCGAAGGCCTTCCCTACCATGGCCTTTAGCTGGGCCTGTACGGCTGTCTCTAGGCTGTCGAAGTCCACGAAGGGATTCCCTGTGGCCTTGGCCTTTGGGCCCTTTACCGCGTCACCCCGGACGGCTACCACGGCTTTGACCGACCGAACTAGGTACCTGTCGTATACTGCCTTGTAGCCAGCTGCAATCGCCCGGAGCTTGCCTACGTAGATGTTTTCAGCCCTACGTGTCGCTAGCCGAATCTTTCTCGATTGGATTTTGGCTTTGGCTCGGGTCTTCTTGTCCAGTTTGGGCATTGGCTTCCGTCGGGTCGGTAAATTGCTCGGGAGGGGGCTCGGCCAACTCGGCTTCTAGTTTAGCCACGTCGATAGCCGGAACTGCGAACGGGTCGTAGGCCCCCTGGCCAGCTCGGGCGATGGCAATTTCTTGAGGCTGGAATACGCCCGCGTTCACGTAGGCCACGTCCGCAGCGGCTACGGTGGAATACAAGGTAGCCTTATCCTTGGGGCTTTCCTCTTCCAACGGTTCCCAAGCAACTTCCAGGCCTTCGGTATCAATGCCCAACCCCTGGCCAATTAGCTTGTAGAGCTTTAGCAGCCGAGGGCCTAGAACCTTCTCTTGCTCGGACGCAATCGAGTCGTACCATTGCCGGAAGTCGCTCTCCCCCGTGGCATTCATCCCGGCCGGGCTTTGACCCATAAGCAAAGTAACGGGCATACCGGTAGCAGCGGCCAGGCGTTGCATGATGCGGTCGAGCATATCCGGCAAGCCAGCGAACTGGACCGGGATACGGGTGTAGTCTTCGTTCTCTGCGTCTACCAGGATAGACCGGGCCGCACCCTTGGACATGTCCACAAGGGTCATACGCTCTAGGAGTGCGTCTCTTTCGTTGCCGGCCAGCATCGAAATCAGGCCGTCGATTTTAAAGACACCCTGGCTGGCCTCTTCAATGAGGATAGCGGCCGAGCCGAAAGACAAGCCGAACTGGCGTAAGACCTTGTAGGCCCTCTGCAGAACTGAGTAGGACCACCCCCCGAGCTTCTGGCTTTCCTGTAGGTCGGTTTCGATGCCATCAAAGCGAATCGTCCGAGACTCGTGAATAAGGTATCCGTTCCAAGTCTCCTGGCCAGCTGAGCTCGTGCCGGTCATGTCGATGGCGGTAACTGGCTCGGGGTTGATTTGGTAGAGGTTCGGTTCCCCATACTGAGGTAGGAGGGGGTTGGCATAGCGCGAGTAAATCCGAAGTGTGCGCTTGTCTACCGGGTTCAAGAAGGCCAGGCTACGGACGTTCTCCCCCATAGGTGCGGTAGGCATCTGGCCGTCAAGGGCCCCTACGATTAGAATCGAAGACCCGTAGAGACGACCCCAACGCCAGGCTTCCTTAAAGCGACGGTCGACCTCGATACGTTCGGCTTCCTCGTAGAGCTCGTCTAGCTTGTCTTGGTCCAGGCCTTCTAGCCGGTACCCTTTTCGAAAGGCCTGGTCTACCCGTTCATCGATGATTCGGGCCGCCAAGTCGTCATGGTAGTAGAGGGCAGATAGCTCGGAATCGGTAAGCGGTTGGTCGGGGAGGAAGAAGCCGATAGCCGACTTGTCCCGAAGGGAGCCTACGCCCGTTGCAGGGTTGACCCAAGCGTCATTACGTGCCACCACTGGGTTAGGACTTGGAGCCACGGGGGCCGGTTTACGGAAGCGGTCGAAGATGCCCATAGCTTCCCCATATACTAGCCCGAGGCTAAACTACCTGTATGAGCGAAGAAAAGCCCACTTGGACCCGACGCAGGGGAGAACCCGAAGCAGCCTGGAAAGCCTTCGCTTCGTTCCGGGAGCAACGAAGCCCCCGACGAATTCAATACGTTACGGTTGACGGTATGCAAGTTTCCCCGGGGGACTTGGCCACATGGGCCAAGCGCTACGATTGGGCTACCCGAACGGCCGACTACGATGCGCACCTAGATACGGTATTCCTGGCCGGCAAGGAAGATGCTCTACGAATTGGCGCCCAAACCGCAGCGGCCGAACACTTGCAAATCCTGGGGAGCATGCGGGAAATCCTAGGCCGAGAAATGGCCAAGTTGAACGGGGCCAGTAAAGAGGCCGGGGTTATCATGCTCAAACCGGGTGAGCTCCAGAAGTACGCGGAAACGGTAGTCAAGCTAGAGCGCCTAGTTCTAGGTCAGTCGACCGAGGTAGCCGAGCAACGGCTAGACCTCAGCAAGTTGACTACAGACGAGCTCAAGACATTGCTAGCCTTGACAGCCAAGGCGGAAATGGGTACTAGTGGGGAATGACGAAAGAGATTAGCGAAACCCTACAGTCAGGCCCCGACGCTTTCGGCTGGGTCAAGTGGAAAATTACGTGCGACGGGAAGACAGCCTTCTACGTGGTTCGAACCTCAGAAGACCGAGCAAACTCCCCAAAGCGTTGGGCTGCTTTCGAGTGTGTCGTCCGGAGTGCGTTCAAGTGAGCCAAACCCTAACGCCAAGGCAGGCGGTAATTCACAACCTGGCTATCTGCCTTGCCACGAAGCCAGACGAGCCAATCGGCAAGACCCTCTTCGATATCCTGGCTTGCCGGCTAGAGAACAAGACGCATCCGGTTTTCATGTCGGATATCGAGCTCGCTCAAGCCATCGAAGTATGGGCCGTAGGGGAAGCAGAATGATTACCGTGCCTGTCGCGTTGGTTATCATGCTAGTTTTTTGGCTAAATGGCTATATCGTTGGGTCCTATGCTAAGCGTTGACCCCGGGGCCTGTACTGGCTGGGCCTACTGGCGTTCTAGCAAGCTCGTATCTTGTGGGGTCTGTTCTCCGGGGGACTTCAAGCGAGTTGTCCCGCCCGAGGCTTTCATTACCTCTAAGGTCGGTATCATCGAACTCCCCCAGGTCTACAAGGTATCCAAAGCCCCGCCCAAGGATATCGTCCGCCTGGCCGTGCGGGTTGGCATCCTAACCGAGAAGATGCTAGCCGGGGGCATCCCCGAGGTTATCGAGCTTTGCCCGACGACTTGGAAGGGCCAGGTTCCTAAAGAGGTGCACCATGCTCGACTCTTCGCCAAGCTCAGCCCAGCCGAACAAGAAGTAGTCCGGAAGTGCGGACAGGGCATCGCGCCTAGCCTTCGCAATAACTTACTAGACGCGGTTGGGTTGGGTCTCTACCGAGTCATGGGCAAAAAGATTTGACGGCCGGGTAGCGCATGCTAGGGTCTAGTTATGCGCTACCTAATCGTCCTGTTCTGCCTTTGGGTCTCTGGCTGCACGAACCTGGAACGCAACTGCGAAGGCCATTGGGCCTACACGCCAAGCGATTGGAGCTCGGATGACTTGGTCCAGATTGCCAGGGCCGAAGCGGCTTGGAACGCATTTGCTGGCGAGGGTACCTTGACCCTTGAAGCCGGCCCCTCAGATGGTATCTGCCATCTGTCGAAGGGGTCGATTGACTTCGCGGAAGAAAACCCGACCCGCAATGGCTCTTACCACAAGGGTACGGGGAACGTCAAAGTCCGTAACGAAGTCGGGGAAGAGCTGGCCAACCTGCTTATCCACGAGCTCGGACACGGCCTCGGCTTGCCCCACATCGAAGAAGACGGCCATATTATGAGTCAAGAGAAAAGGTCCGAAGCCTTTACGACCGCGGACCTTGCCTTGTGTGTCGAGTACGGAGCTTGCCGCTAGTAACTCTGGAGTGAATCTACCGGAACGTGCAAACCGAACTGCATAAAATCCACGGTGCCATTGCTCGTGTAGTAGTTGAACAAGAGGCTCTTACCTTGTGCATAGGCAAAGTTCGTAGTAATGTGGATTGCCGCGAACGGGTTTGAGGTGTTGTTCGTATACTTGGCGAAGTCGCTACCTGCTACGGTCCAAGTAACACCGGCGTCCGCACTGGCACACAAACCTAGAGTAACCGCATCGGTCCCGGTTGGGCTACCGCCGTGGGCCATGTAGACCCCGACAACGTTGTTTTCCCCCAGGTCTTGTGTCTTGGCTACCGAGATACCCGCAAAGGTTCGAAGCAAGCCAATGCTGGATGGGTTTGAAACAGGGCTTGTGTAGATAGATGTAGAGAACCTAGTAAGGGAGCCATAGGAGTAGGCTGCGGGCTTCGCGACCGTAAAGACCCATTGGGAATTTACCAAGTCCAAAGCAGGGGGCGCATACAGAGGAGCGCCAAAGAAGCTAACGTTATTGTAGACTTCGACCCATGGCCCGGCCGGGTTTCCGTTGGCGCTTGTGTAGACCGATGCGTTAGCCGCACTGCCGGAGAAGCCCCACAAGGAACCGTCCGAGGGCCTAGTCACGAAGAAGGTATTAGCCGCGTTGGCGTTGGGAGTGCCAGGTAGGGTAACTGCGGTAAGCAGGTTTTGGTTTACAGTGAAGAAGCACGGAGTTCCCGAGTTGGTACCCGAGACCACTCCAAGTGCTGCATATGCGCCCGAACAAGCCAGCATGTTGCCCAGCCCGATAACTACTGTGGCCTGGGCCGAGCTCAATCCGGTAACGGGCGCGCCTAGGGTCCCTGTCGAGGTGAGCGTAAAGGCGCTGAAATTCGTAGCCGTCTTGGCCGTAGCTCCGTCCGTAAAATACTGAATGCCATAACTGGTGGAAACAGTACCCGTATCAAACCAACATGACCGATTAGTGGCCGTGGTTTGAATGTTGGTGGTGCCTGAGGTTTCCGAATAGGCATATCCGTGGATGTCCCGGAATACGACCGTAGCCGGGTCGGTGCCAGCCGAGGCTACAGCAATCCAACACTTTTGATAGGGGTTCCAATATGGGGCGTGAACCTTTAGGTAGCCCTTCGTAGCCGGTACTCCGACGGTCCGAGAGAACCTGAGAAGCTGGCCTTTCTCGATAGCCTGTAGAGCCAACCCCGTATAGTTCTTTACGCTGTTCTCGTACTGAGCTGGATAGCGCTCCCCCGGGGCCGTGCCTTGCGTCGAGTAGATAGCCGGGGGCAGAACCTTGGTCGGGCTAGCTCCCGTACGCCAGGGGTTACCCGAGCCGTCCGCGGTATAGTTGGCCGATTCAGCCCAACGGAAAATGGGGATGGTTTTCACGTTAGTATACTAGTACGCTAGAGGCCACGTTATCGGGGAGCCCCGTCGTGTGGGCAAAGCCTCTGGGCACGGTCGGGAGTGAGGTTACATGGTCGTAGATAATCTCATTCCCGGTAGAGCCGGGGGCCGGGTCCCCGTTGCCAATGAACTCTAGTGCTACTCCGGCTGGCTTGGCCTGTAGAAGGATACGAAGCAGCGCCATTGCCCGGACCGTCGTTAAAGTAGTCGTCTCCACCCGGAACCGAGCTGGCTGGGATTCCGAGTAGACTACAGTAGAGTCGGACAGCCCATACAGACCTAGGAAGTTTTTGATGATATCTAGGATGGCCCGAGTAGAGCCATCGCTTTGATTGACCTGGATACGAAGCCCGATAGCAGGGGCGTATTCCGCATCGGTCCGGCCCTGTCGAGTCTCGCCTACAAGGGACCCCAGAATATCCAACTGTACGCCAACCCCCTGCAGGTTTCGGCTTTGGATGACTTCAAAAGTTACATCTTCGGCCGACTGGACTTGAGCCAGCCAAGCCTTTAGGATGCCCTCAATTACCGGCTTGCCTTTGAATTGCTCGGTAAGAAGAGCCAAGCCCTCAGCTACGTGGGCCGTGTTCTTAACCGGAAGCATCACGGAGCTCCGGGGATTGGGTTGTAGACCGCGCTGTAGATGCCTAACTGACCGAAAGACCGAGGGCCAATGGGTGCGGCTCCTGTCGTAATCAAGCCCGTCCCGACGTCAAGCGCGATGCCAGACACGTCCCAGACGTTGGCTTGCTGCATAATCAGGGTTCGAATCCGGTTGACTACCACGTCTTCTCCGATACGAAGCCCTGACAAGTAGGCTGTAATAGCCGCTTGAATAAGTGGGTTTTGCGTGGTTGGGTTATAACCGGGGAGCGTTACGGCTGTAAAGTAGAGGTCCACGTTTTTCGCGGTGGGTCGGGTAAAGTAGACCAAGCGAGCTTGACCGAGGGTATCGGTAGCCGTGCCTGTGTTCAGGCCATAGGTAGGGATGCCGGCTGGCTTGTTATCCCAGAGGACTTGGGCGATTACGTCATTGGCTACCAAGCTCCCGTCTCTTACGACCGCTTCGAAGGAATGTGGGGGGAGCCCGAGGGAGTCGTAGAAATCCGAGGTATTCTCGAATACGGTTACCTGAGAAACACCGGAGATAGCCAGTAGGTCGGCTTGTAGTGACCCAACGGTACCCGAACCATAGGTAGACGGTGCCGTAGCTTGACGGTTTCGGTAGTCTGTGTCCGTCTCGATTTCCCGGCCGGTAGTTGCTGGGCCTAGGTTGGTTACCGAGTTCCAACCGGCTGTAGCCGTGGAGATTTCGGTAATGGTCCCGGTGTTGGCTGGGAAGTTGCCAGGGGATACCGAACGGAAGTTGACCGGGTAGTTACCCGTAGCTGGGGCTGTGAAGTTGGCTACAGGGGTCCAGCGGTTCGTGGGCTGGCCGGCAACGTTGGCCATAGACACGCCAGCCGTAAGCGTAGTCCCGATAGACAAGTTGACCAAAAGGCTTACACTACCCGAAGTGGCACCTAGCCGGGGTACGCCCCGGAGCTGGCCGATAACGTCAAGTAGAGCTCCCTCGGCTGCAGCGGGATTGAAGGCGTTGTAAGCCGTCTGTAGGATTTCCCAGACCTCGGCTAGCTTGGTGGCCACAATGCCGTTAAGCTGGCCTAGTGGTTGGTCCGGGTCGGTATCGAGGTCCGCACCAAGGAAAGAGAGCTGAGCGTTGAAAATCTCTGCGTTGATTTGTTCAACGGTCTTGATTTCTAGACCTTGTGCGGTTACTCCGGCTGACATGGTTGTAGTCTAGCCGGGAATCTCCCCCGTTAAAGATGCGTATCTGGTACGCCACCACGCTCGCAGGTCTGCAAATCGTGCGTCTGCCAGGGTCTGGCGGAAGAAGAACGAAAGGGCGTCGTATGAAAGCGCGGCGCCAACGCCTGCGTTACGTGATACTAGCGCGTGAACTACCTGCCCGATGTTGCCGCACGCTACCGACTTGCGAATGCCCGCACCGGCGTCAATGGCTGGCGGCGCGTTCACTTCTACCATGAGTTGGCCGCCAAGGTGGCAAACGTTCACTTGCTGATAGACGCCCGTCGTAATTGGCGCGCGCGCGTACCTCCAAGCCGTGTCGTAGCCAGCGACGCCAATGTAATTGACGCCACCCTCGCTCCCGCACATGATAGAGAACCATCCCGACGAGTCCGTAACGAGAGTCGAGTTTGCAAAGGCGTTGACATTCCAGGCGGGTAGAAGACCTGCGGGGAGCTTAACTAGCAGAGACGCAACGAATTCGGAGGCGGTACCGAAGTCGCCAAGCGTTGCTGTCTGTAGCAGGCTCTTACCCGCAGGCGCGTCGAAGACAATTGGCGAAGAGCCGTCAATTGCGGTGCCGGTCGAGGGGAGTGTGCCGGCGCCGCCTGTGTTCTGGCCCCAGTGCCTAGAGTTCCCGGAACGGTCTTCCCACCGGCCTGCGACGTCGGGTCCAGCACCATCTGTGTCGGTCTGCGAGTAGTCATTGACGTCCCCTGCGCCTCGCTGTTCCCAGTAGCCGGACGGCAGGAACGTGGCTGGGTCTACAGCGCTTGACGTATACGCAAACGATACCGTATTCGAAGTCCCAGAACTCTGGACCACGTAGGCGTTTACCGAGCCTACCGCATGCGCAGGAACCACGGCCGTCAAAGTCGTAGCGTTGACATAGGTAGTCGCACGGGCTACACCATCTGTCCACAAGACAGCCCCGGGAAGGAAGGCCGACCCGGTAGCCGTGACAGTTCCGCCAACCTGGCTAACGGACGTTACCGAGGCCAAGACCGGGACAGGGTCCACGTAGACCGGAGCGCCATCTACGAAGAACTCCCCGGCCGTATCGCCCTCGATTAGAGAGCCATCGCAAACGACCTGAAAGGTAATACGTAGGGTTCGGGTAGCCCGGTCTAGGTCAAGGTCCAGTTGGGGAACCTCGGTAATGAGCTCGGACGTTTCCGTAATGACAGACAAGACAAGCCGACGCAAGCTATCTAGGTCGGGGTTCTTTTCGAAGAACACGAACCAGGGAACCCCAAGCCGGGTATCTAAGAACCACTCCCCTGAGAAGAGTAGAAGCCGGTTCCGGAGCTTGGTAGCAACGGCCTTGACCGAATCGATTAGGACTAGTCGTCCGTTGGATAGGACCAAGTCCCGAGCTAGTGTTTGCTGAAAAGTTCGCATTAGAGGGACTTGGTTAGAGTGCTGGCCGTGGTCGGCTGAGAAGGGATAGTAGTCAGGGTAGCCGACGTGGTAGGAGGCACCCCGATAACCGCAGGCATAGCCCCCGCAACCGGATGAATGTGGCTATTGAAGGCCGCTCGGATGTTCGCAATAGCCGCGTCTACCTTGGAGCTGAGCGCAATGAAGTCCGAAGCACCGTGGCCAAGGAAGATGCCCGAAGCCGTGATTTCGACCTTGGACGTAGCCGAGGTTTCGGAGCCTAGTACCATGGCCCCGGGGGTCGTAGTCGCGTTAGCCGCTGGCTCCAAGTCAGGGAAGAGGCCAGGGATAGCGATAGGGTAGCCGATGCTATGCCGCCTGGTATCAGCCGGCTCCCCCGTCTTGGCCCCCATTCGCCACTCCGCGATGCTGGTTTCACAGAAGAGCAAAACGACCGTATCCCCGGCTTCAAGCGGGAAAACGATGCTGTACTTCTTCGTACGAGGGAACTGGACTGGGACCTTAGGCAAGGTACCCAGGGGTTCGTATACTACCTCTTCGTTAGCCGACTGCAACGGACGAGCAATACAGACCTCGATATCCGCGGTTAGGTCCGTTGGGTAGTAGGTCAAGACCCGACCGATAGTAATCGTGTGTAGCTCATCCTGGTTTGCCTGGGTAGCCGCTTGGATTACTTGTGTCAGGGAAACCGGGAGGGACATGCCCTTAGTCTAGCCGCCCTTGGGCAAACGGCAGGCTAGCCGGATGCCCCAGTTTTCGCCCCAGGAATCCCCTTCATACTCGCACTCCTCTACCCGATACAGGCCCTTGACGAAACGAGAATTGAACATAACACGCATACCCGGCCGCAAGCCGGGCAACATGAGACACTCAGCTCGGACAATCTTGTCTCCCGTCTTGGCTTCGTGTGTCAGGGAGGGGGAGCCGATTAGACCCGACTCACTGTCGAGCACGTAGGGGCGGACGTCTAGGGCTTTCCCGATATCAAGGATTTGCAACTTGCCGTCTTGAATCGACCACTCTAGGCCAGCCGACCGGCAGAACTGGGTTAAGTTCTTCGCGCTGTTTCCAGTGAGCAAAGTGCCCACGGGGAACAAGCTAACCCCCGAGGTCTTGAGCTTGGCCGCGGCTTGGGCCACGTTGCCCAGACCTACTCCCAAGGTCCGCGCGATGGCCAGGAGGGCTACATCGTTCGGGGTCTTGGGGCCAAGGGGGATGCTAAGCCGGGCTGACTGAATGGCCTTGTCTCCGTCCCCAGTGCTGAATACCGTAGTGATATCCGCGCCTTCCACTTCGGAGCTGGCCCCTCTGAGCTGGCCTAGATAGAGCTGGGAATTGTCCCCCTTGTAGCCGGCTTCTACCGAGACACCCAAGACTTTGGACTCCGATAGCTCTTCCCGAGTTGACTCGCTTAGGTTGTAAACCTTGATAGTACAGGTATTCGGCTCTTTCTTGAGGGTCTTTCGAATGGTGAAAGCGCATCGAAGACCCGTGATATCCACGGTCCCGACTACGATTTTATACGTTCTCCCGAAGAGGTCCGAAGCCATACTACTAGGTTAGCCCGTCGCTCGTCGCATACATAAGCTGGCACCTAGAACCGAGCTCGCCAATACCTGGGGGGCTGGTATTCGAGTCCGAGCTCTGTACGAAAAGCTTACCCGGGGGTAACGAGGGGCTAAGGAAGGGGTCAAGAAGGAATGTGTTGCAAACCAACTTGATACCCTTTACGAGCGGGTTACCGGCCGTGTCTTCGATGCTCAGGTAGTAGGCGTTCTCTCTCTGGTTGTAGACGAAGAGAAAACCATAGTCGACCCCTTCCAGCTGGCTGGTTTGGCTGTAAAAGGGGGCGTCGGGGCTGGTAGGTATTTCTAGGAGTGCCATGGGTTTACTGTGCCGAGGGTTTGAGGAAGCCGGGGGCTAGCAGGTCGAGAAGGCCGTACGCCTTACTGGCCCCCCGTTCTACCGGGACGGTGCCCTTGGTTCCCTTATTCTTAGCCTTCTTGCCTCGGACTTGAGTAGGTACAGGCTCGGCCGTGCGCTTCGTTTCGACTTGGATAATCTGCTTTAGCTCAATAGTGAACCGAGCTCCGGTCCCTTCGGCATTGCTCCGGGGCATTTCAACCGAGGCCACGACCATAGAATCGTAGTCCCAATTGGCTGTAATGACCTTGACGATTTCGCCCGAGTCTCGTAGCTTTCGGAGCTCGGTAAAGATTTCGCTTACTGCGTTGAAGGGCTGAGCGAATTGCAGGGTAATCGCGCCGTCAACCTTCTTGTTACTTCCAATAAGAGAGTTGATAGCATTGCCAACCGCGTTGAAAGCCGCTCCCGGGGTAACCGCGAAAGGCGCCTTGTACTCGGGGATATCCAGCTTCAAGCTATTGAAAGAGCCCCGGGGGTTGGGCTTCAATAGGTTGCCAGAGTTGATAGGCGTATTCGATACGAAGACCTCTAGAGTAATCGTATCTAGCTCGGCTCGGACGTTGTCCGTAATGTTAGGGCCCTTCTCTACGGGGTGCTCTGTGACACTGTTAGAGAATTTGTGAATCTCCGAAACGACCACGTCAAAACGCATCGTGCTCGGAATCCCCTGGCCATAGATGAGATAAGCGCCCATTAGTAGACACCTCCGCCGAAAGACTGCATAGCGTTTAGCGCGTCTTGGTTCGCTTGGTCGACCGCTCCGGTTTGAGCCTTCGCTACTTCCTTGGCGGTTGCAGCTGGGTCCGTTGCTCCGTTGATAGTCACGTTGGTTCGAACATCGTTAGCGATAGACGTGGGGGCTGTAGGAGGGCCGGCGAACTGGCTACCTGGAACCCCCACAGGGATTTGACCCACGCCGAAAGCGCCCCGAGCCGCGAGCTCTGGAAGTTCCTTGGCCAAGTCTTTATTGGTTGAGCCGAAAAGACCCCCCACGTTGCGGGTCTCGGTCCGTCCGGTTGCCTGGTCATAGAAGCTAGTCGCCTTCCCGAAAACCGCATCGGAACCTTTGGTCATGATATCCCCTGCCTTGTCTACATCGCCGTGCAGCAAAGCAGCCATTGCCCCGACGAGCGAGCCAAGGGCCACACCGGCCGCGCCAATGACTTTGACCAAGCCCACGAAAAGCGTAGTCATGAGGGTAATTCCGTTCGTGCCCAGAGCTTCTTTCATCGAACTCCAGACCCCGGAGAAAGCCTTACCGGCCTCGCTAAAGGCTTCGCTCACTCCTACCCAAGCTTCGTTTAGACTCTTAGCTAGGTCGGCAGCCGTGCCAGCCCCACCGAACTCGTCTAGATACGAACCGATGATAGACTTGTCCCCGCGCATGAGTGCGAAGATATCGTCTACAGCCAAGTAGAGAAGGGCCAGGGCACCTAGCACCAGCCAGAGGGGGACGCCCATACCGAAGAAGGTAACGGACATTGCTCGGAAGGCTTTGATAGCTCCCCAGGCCGGGCCCATAATTGACTTCAACCCCTTAGCGGCCTTGAACAAGCCGACGCCAGAGAGAAGCAAAAGCGCATCTTTGATTAGGTGAGTCTGCTTATCGAACTTGATTAGGGTGCCGACGAACTTGAGAACGGTCCGGCTGGCCGCGGTAATTGGCGGCAAGATGTAGACCATAAGAGCGCCTTTCACCGCTTTGAATTGCTGGCGCATGTTGTCGAATTCGTCGTCTGCTTCGGCAGCGGCTTTAATGAAGTCTCCGCTAAGACCTAGGCCAAGCTCGTCGTACTTCCCAAGAAGTTCCTGTAGGCCATCCGCACCGTTCTTTAGCGTCGGAAGCAACTCGAGTCCGGCCTTGCCAAAAACCTTCGTAGCCATGGCCGCTTGCTTGGCTGCGTCGTCCGTGTCTGCAATCTTGTCCGCTACCTCGGGTAGCAGGTCAGTAATCGAGCGGGTCGACCCGTCCGCATTCTTGATATTGAGTCCGAGGTCCGCAAAGCCTTGGGCCGCCGTCTTGTTCCCCGTAACGGCTTCACCTAGGTTCTTAGTGAACATGGTAAGGCCCTTGGCCGCAAGCTCGGCTGAGCCTCCCGACTGGCCGACTACGTATTGGAACTTCTGGACGTCGTCCGCACCAATGCCTAGCTTAGTGGCCAGGTCGTCTACCTCGGCTCCCATGGCTGCCGTGTCAGTAATGAAGCCGACAATAGCCTTAGCAGCCAGGCCCCCGAGAAGGGCTTTCCCTAGCTTGCCAACGCTATCCACCGTAGACTTGATATTCTTATCGAAACCCTTTAGTTGGCCGTCGTCTACCTCGACACCGAATGTTGCTAGGAGTTCTCTTAGTGCCATATTAAGACCGTGCCGCGCGAGCCATTCTGTAGGCCTTTTCTTCCGCCTCTTCCAATGCGTCTAGTACCTGGTGCGCTTGTACCGCGTCCAGATAAGACCAGTGCGTCTCCAATTCCTGTAGGGTTACCTTGACCCGCTTATCCGTGATTAGACGCCAGCACCACCAGACCTCTGGCTCGATATCGAGGGTTACTTTTCCGCCGGAGTTGCTGCTTTGCCCGTGGCCAAAACGCCGAGTTTTGCCAGGGCCTTGGAGAAAAAACTTGAGAAGTTAATCTTAATGCAGTGCGTTAGCCATTCGAACATTTCATCATATCGGCCTACGAAGTGTGCATCGAAGATATTTGAGAGCATCGGCCGCTTGCCATCGGGGAGCTCTACTTCCGTGAGCTTGGCAAAGTCGTCGCTAAGCCGCTGTAGGTCTTCGGGCTTGAGGTGAGCTAGGCCCTTTCCGCTCTCGTCGCCTAGCATTGGACCGGCTACCGCAATCAACCGAGCTAGGGTGTCCCTGCCTTGGATGGCTCCCATCTGGGTAACGTGGTAGGTATGCTCGCCAATCGTGATAGGTTCTACTTTGCGCATGCATGTAGCATAGCAAAACTTGCAAGTTAACGCTTAACTGGCTATGTTCTTCCGCATGCAATGCATCGCTTGTGGAAAGACACTAGAAACCGGAAGGAAGAAGTACTGTAACAGAGCCTGCACAATGGTCGCGTGGCGTAGGGTGCACCCGAGGCCGGATAGATTCTGTCCGATTTGCAAAGAAATTCTGCCACGACAGAGCCGGGGCGGCCGCAAATATTGCTCTAAAGCCTGTAAGATGAAAGCCTTTTTCAGAAGTGAGGCCGGCAAAGCTTTTAAAGCTAAGAGCCATGCGCGACTAGACCCAGAAGTTCGCCTCGCTTGGGCTAACAGGCACAACCTGACCGGGGAGCAGTTGGGGGTTATGGCAGAGTCCCAAGGGCATAAGTGCGCAATTTGCAAGCAACCGTCTAAACTCTGTGTTGACCATGACCACGAAAACGGAAAAGTCCGCGGGCTTTTATGTCACCGCTGCAATTCGGGGCTCGGGTTTTTCAGAGATTCTCCGGCTTTCCTAAGAAGTGCCGCGAGTTACCTTGACTCGGCCGGACGTTCGGGTTACGGTCGGGGGATGCAGATTACCATTCGCCACGGGGGCTACGGCACGGTAGAAGAGTACCGGGCCGAAATCGTCAGGGGCCTGGAAGGCTATGGCATGTTCGAAATGTGGTTCACCTTGGCCGAACTCGGTACCGCTACGGCTATCCGGGTCGACTTCGGAGATAGTCTTTTTCAGGTTGACACGGAAGCGAATGTAGTTAACAAGGTAAGAGAGTGTTTGCGCCGGGTTGACTCCAAGCCTGGCCTTTGAAAGGAAGACGTCATGACGAATCAGGAAATCTACACGAAGGTCCGAAAGCACTTGCTTACCCAGAAAGAAAGGGCCGTGGCGGTTAACGGCACTTCGTGCCAGTATCGTACCCCCGGGGGTCTTACTTGTGCGGTCGGTTGTCTCATCCCGAAAGAGCTCTATACGAACAATATCGAGGGGGCTTCCGCGTACGATGCGGCGAATGGGGTCCAAATCGGACGAGCGGAACACTTCCTACATGCCATTTTCGTAAAGCTGGGCATCGGACCTGAATCGGCCGAGCTTCTTAGCCGGTTGCAAACCACTCACGACGCAATCCCCGAGCACCACTGGGAAGAGCACCTAAACCAGTTGGCCGCTTCAACGAACCTGAAAATCGAGGAAGCCTAATGGGCCGCTCATACAATGACTTTGAAGCCTGGCTAGAAGACCTCGACTACCATCTAGACGGCCCGGCGCACACGGACTTTGACCGGGACCATTCCGAGGCTTGGGAGAACGGGCTAGGGCCACGGGAATATGCGGATATTCTCCTGGCTGGGGAGGTCCCGGATACGGACTCACTTTACGACGAAAGCGAGTGCTGGCCGTGATTAACTACAAGAGAGACTCCAGACACAGACGGTCCGTATTTTGGGGTGTCTTTCAGTGCTCCTGTGGCGAATACTGCCAAGTGGTAGACACAAACACCAGAGTCCAATGCCCTTCTTGTCTCACTAAGTGGGTTCCCCGGTGATTAAGCGGCTTCGGCTAGTCCTCCGGGTCTTGGCCAAGTTGATTGAGCTCGCGCAAGCCGTACTGACTTTCTTGGAGCCAGAAGAGTAAAAAGCCCCGGTCCAATCAAGGGCCGGGGCTTTCGTCTTAGTTGCCGCCGTCTAGTCGCTTTAGGTCCGAGCAATCGATAGCCCACTCTCGGCTAGTCGCGGTGCGGTCGAAAGAAGCATCGGGGGCCTTTCGAATCCAGGCCTTGGATGCAGCGTAAACCGCCGTACCTTGCCGGTCCCGGATGAGAAGAGGGCCTACGCCAGCCCCGTTCCCCGTCTCGATATCGAGGTTATGCAGAGTCGAAAGAGCCTGGTTACCCGAGCTCGTCTGCATAAGAATGACCGTTACGGTAGCCATCTTATTGCCTGACTTGCTACGGGTGACCTCCCCGTCCGTACCTACAACCGTCATGAAAGCATCTTCCGCGTTCTCTACGCGTAGAAACTCCCCGTCGGCAAGGCCGGACTCTAGTGGGATACCAGCAAAGTTGCAGGTCATTTCCTGCGCGTCGTAGATTTTAAGTGCGGCCATAGTATTACCCTCCTAGTCTAGCCGGGACTAAACCGAAACGGACCCCGAGATAGAAACCGTGTGGATAGCTCCGGCAAGGGTAGCCGTGAACTGTACGTTAGGAAGGTTACGGTTGGCCTTGTCTACCGGGTTGACCGCGCTCGCTACCGGGGCCGTGGTCTCGGGAGCTGGGTTAGCAGCCAGGCCGCCCGCCGTTACGCCGTCCTGTAGCGTGCCCTGGATTACGTTCTTAATCGAGTCGATACCCGAATCCGTGAACGGAATCTTCTGGCGCGAGGCTAGGAGGGTGAAGACGCGAATCTTGATTTCCGATTCGAGCCAATCAAGGAAGCGGATAACGTCTAGCCACTCGCCCCCAGCCGTCTTACCGTACTGAGTTACAGCGATGCCGGCTACGACCGTGTAAACGTTCGCATTCTTGTTCACGACGGCCGACTGTTGGCCCCCGGTCATGACGCTAGAGTTCGTACCGGCAAGGGTCTTGTAGGCCCAGGTACCGCCTGCGAACGGTGCCGCGCTAGGGTCGTAAGGGAACCGGTTGCCAACCCAAGCAGCCGAAGCGTAAAGCCGAGGTGCCTTGTGGGAGTAGAGCAAAGCCGTACGGAAGTAGTTACCCGTTTTGAGTGAGCTCGCTACGTCCGTGGTAACGGCCTGGTCAACTACGACCGAGTCCGCGCTTTCGGCAATAAAGAGCTTCTTGTTCGATTCGGTCCAGGCCGCGGCCGAAAGGATTTCAGCCTTGGAGTTGGAGTCAATAAGCAGGCCGTACCAGTCCGCATCCTGAGCCGAGAAGGCTACGAGGTCAGTAGCTAGGCCGGGGTCAACCGAGGTGTCAGCGTAAAGTAGGTTATCCGTCCAAGCGGAAACATTGGGGAGAACGCCAGCCGCGGCAGTAAGCGTGATTACGCCAGCTACGCCTACAGCCGTCCAACCTACAGCGGCTGCCGTGATAGCAGCGGCTAGAGCCGTGGCTACGGACGTTACCGTAGGGGCCGCAGCTGCGGTATAGGTAACCGTGGTAGCTCCAACCGTGACCGTGTAGACGTCCCCTTGTACCGGGGCTGGAGTACCGACTACCGTTAGGGTATTGACCGAGGTCGTAGGGAGCAAGCGCCGGCCAACCTTCCAGCGCCGGGGGCTGGGGTTCTGAGCCTTTAGCTTGCTGGCCATGAGGTAGGCCGGGTCCGAGATTACGAAACCCGCATCGGTCATTTCCTTAAGGCTGGTAAACTCCCGAACGCGGTTGGGGCCCCAGCTAACTGGGACCTTGTTTACGGCAAGAAGCGGAACGCCAAAGCCCGGACGGCTAGGCGTTAGGCTGTTTCGGCTAATGGTAATGTTAACGATGTCTTCAAGTGCCATTTGGGGGAGTCCTCTAAAATGCGGTACCCTCCTATAATAGCCTAGTCGGAACTTGACCCCTTGCCGGGCCGGTGCTACGGTCGGCTCATGCCCTGGTTAGACCTAGAGTCCCAAGTAGCAGAAGAGTTCGGCGAGTTCGAGGAAGAGTCGGTCTATCAAGTTCAGCTGAGGTTTCTTGAGGTGCGAGAACTCGTCCGTGAGACCCGGCGAGACTACGACCGAGCTTATCGAGCACGACAGCCAAAGGAGTGGCACGAAGCCCAGAAAGCCGGACGCAAACGTAGGCACGAGAAGAACAAGGAATACCGTCGTCTCTACGGTCAGGTTTACCGAGCTAAGCAGCCAGGGCGTTGGCACGAAGCGGAAAACGAGCGTAAGGAACTGGCTAGGCCGGCTTACGACCCGGTAAAGTCCGCGGCATACGCCAAAGCCAAGCGGGAAGCCGACCTAGAGAAAGCCAGGGCTTACGGCCGGGCTCAGTACCAGAAACATAAGGCCAGGCAGGCCGAACGTGCTAAAGAACGAAGAGAAGAACGGGCTTTGGCCCGGGAAGCCCAGAAAGAAGGAAAACCATGACGAAGCAAGAAATCTACACGAAGGTCCGTAACCACCTCTTGAGCCAGGGGACTAAGTCAATGCTCTCGAGGAGTTCGAACGACTTCCAAGCCCAGTGCGCCTACCGAGGGGAGGAGGGTCGGTCCTGTGCGGCTGGCTGTCTTATCCCAGATGAGAACTACAGCCCGGCTCTGGAGTCGTTTAGCGCGACTAGTCCGAGAGTAGCCGCGGCTATGGGCTTTCCCGGTGACAACGCAGAGCTAAGCTTGGAACAAGAAGAGCAATTGCACATGATTCGTCAATTGCAAATCATTCACGACACCTTTGACCCGTGCAACTGGCGTGAACGTTTGGATATGGTAGCCAAGCGCTACGGTTTTTCTACAGAACCTTGACCAAACGGCAGCCCTGGGAATAGTCTTTCCAGGCTCCGGAATGACCATAGAAAGCCGGCTGGATTACGGTCCCGTCGGCTTTTTGCCATCCGTACAGTCCCAAAGCGAACCCCCGTGTAGGTGCGCGCGTATCATAGATTACGTCTTTATGGGTCCCTGCTACGAGTCGGGCTCGGCCATGCTCAGCCCCCCAAGCCTCGATAGCATCGGCTACCTTGTCGTCCTGAGCTTGTAGAATAGCCGGGCTGGCCATCGTTCGGTAAGTCCCATCGTGCGACCGAACGAACTTCCTCGCGTCTAGCTTACAGTCCGCGGCTGAGTAGATGGCCTTTACCAGGGCCACGGTAGGCAAGATACACCCGTGGTTAGTAGCCAGGTCATGGGCTTCCTTGATACCTACGCCCCCGATATACCGAGGGGCTACGGCGTATAGTTGTCCGTTGAAGACAATCCTAGGCCAGTCATCCCACAGCTGTGACACGTTAAAGCTTCTCCGGGGCCGGGCTGTCTACGTAGCCCTTGACCATAAGCAGGAACTCCAAATATGGGAAGGCCGGACCCGGGTCCCAGTGCGTTCCCCCAAAGGCTTTGGACACGTCCACATGGCCACAGATACCTCGAATATCGTTCCCCTCGGCTACCAGTTTCAAGTCCCCGGGGTGAAGCCGAGCTACGGGGATATCATGGCGTACACAAATCTCGGCTACGAGCTGAGCCGTGCGGATGAGCATCTGTTTGCTAAACGGGTCGACCCAGTCCGAGGCCGATTGACCTGCCTTGCCGCACATTTCGATACCAATGGTCCAGCCGTTGGCCTTGCCTGCGTGCCAGGCCGTATCCTCTTCCTTGACGCATCGAACGGCTTCCGTACTTGATACGATGTAGTGCGCGGATACCTTGGATGACTTGAGCGCAAACCAGTTCTGAGCTACACGTTCCGCGCCCTGGGGAACCTCGGGGCTTTCGGTCGTGTGTAGGACAATGACTAGCGGGGCTCGCTTGCGACCCTTGGAAAAGTTAGGCGAGGGAATCTGTTTCATCCCTCTGAGTCTAGCCGGGGGCTAGAACACCATAACGCCGTACTCATCCGGAGCGATGGTGTAGTAACACCGGGTAACCCCTCGATTCCTCATGAGCCGCTCACAGTTGACGCACGGACGGGCCAACGCCCAATCCCCTAGCCTTGACACCCGAGCTACGTAAACCGTGCTGCCAGGGGTGAGCTTGCGGCATAGCCGGGCTTCGCAATGATGCTCCGGGACGGGGCCTTGGGCCGAGCCATTCCTAGACCTTACGGCCACACCATCCGCACGGACTGCAATTCCGCCGAAACGGTAGGCCTTCCTTGGGTCTTCGTCCGCGCGGGCGTAGGATGCAGCTAGGTATAGATAGAGTTCAGGGTTACGCATATGAAAAAGGCCCCGGTCAAGGGGCCCTCCTAGTTACCAGGTAATCGTCACGTGGACTCGGTCGCCTCGATACTCGTACTTGGCTTTATACCCAAAGGTTTCGAAGAGTCTGCAGACAGCCGAGCCGGTTTCAATCTCGATATCTGAGTCTAGACCTTTGAGGTCAAAAAGGTGAAAGGTCTTACCTTTGCTGGCTTCCGCCGCGATGATTGGCATTTGCTTCTTAAGCAAAGCGCTGGCCTTGTTTTCAACTAGCATATTCTTGACCTTTACGGCCTTCTCTACCAAGGCCCTGGCGCTAGCTGCGGTGAAAGGTTTATCCTCAGGGGCCTCGGCTTTTTCCTCGTAGTCATCCCGGGTGCCGGGCTGGCGATAGACAGTTACAGCGGGCGGGGCTTGCTTGGGGGTCTTAAACCATGACATGCTCGGACCTTAGCTCGGTCCGGGTCTGGTGTCAAGGTTCGTAGTCAGGGAACTTTAGCTTGGTTTGCTCGTCCTGTCGTGCCTGAGCTACCTTGAACGCGGCTACCTCAATAGCGGCCTCTGACATGACTTGTTCCGCGGACTTGGCCGGGTCGAGTAGTCCGTCTACGATTAGCTTGGCGATAGACCAAGCCCAATTCAGCACTACCATGGTACCCATTAGAGACCCCCGCTAGAGTCCGCACCGGCATCGGTTACGAGGTCCGAGACGGCCGGACCCTTACACTTGCCAGTGAACGGGTAACCGTACTGTCTCTGTGCATTGTGCTGGCAGATAAGGAAATCAGGGCAGTTCTCGGAATACTCCCGGCACATGGCTACATCTTCCTCGTACTGCTTACTCTTAGTCGTCTCCACTTGGAGCTGGTGCCCACAAGCAAACGAGAAGCAGCCGAGGGCCAACCCAGCCGCGAACGAAAACAGGGATTTGCGCATGTTACTTTTCCTTCTTCTCTTCTGCGGGGGTTCGCACCTTGCCGCTAACGAGTTGTTTAATCGAGTCCAGAATCTTGGGCGCATCGAACCCGACCGCAGCTACGAGCTTTAGGAAAGCCGCGACCCGGGGATTCATAGCCGCGAAGTCCTCAGCCGTGCGAGGCTTGGTTAGCCAGGTGACTACCGCCGTGATTAGGGGGAACAAGAAGTAGGCCCAAAACTCGGGGTGAGCGGCTAGAAAGAGGACTAGAGCGGACATATAGATAATCATAGCCCGGTAGCCGAGGGAGCTGGGGCCGCCGGGGCTTGGGTCTGGGGTTGGACGTTGACGATAGTAGGGGTTTTGGGGGCTTCGCTGGAACCCTTGTACGAAGCGAAGTAAGAGGCTACAGCCGTACCGATAACTACCCCAAGTAGGCGTAGGTATTCGGTTAACTTGTTTGACTTGAGGTCAACTGTCTGCTTGGCGTTGGCCTTCTCTACGGCCAGCCCGGTAGCCTTGGGTAGGTCTTCTTCTAGTTTCTTGACACGAATCAGGGCATCGGCTAGCTCTTTCGCCTGGCTTAGGTCATTGTGGGAGACAACTCCCTGGCCGCGCTCTAGCTCCGAAGTACGTTCGGTGAGCTCGCGAAGACCCTTCTCGTAACTCTCGAATCGTCGCTTGAGGTCCGAACGCAAGTCCTGGATAGCCGCGAATGCGTCCGGGGCCTCTAGTTGCCGGGTCTGTTTGGCGCTGAAATGAGGCTGATAGACCTTCGCGCCTGGGGGCAAAGGAGGTCTTTTGCTAGAACCCTCTACCGGAGTGTCCAACTTCGAACGCGCGGAAGGGGGCTCGGCCCTCGGGTCGACCCTAGAATCGGGGATGTATCGGGTGTCTTTGGGGTCGGCCATGTAGGTATTCTAGCCTAGGCAACCGTAAGTTTCCCCGACCCTGTAGAGCCTGAGGTCTGTAGGGTGGGGTTGATTACGGTAACGGTGTATGTGCCAGGGGGAAGAGGAGCAGATACCAGGATTAGGGTAGGCTCTACCATGGCTGGCGTGTATGTCTGCCCGTCGATAACGACCAAAGCCCCAAGCTCGTAGCCCGTGCCGTTGATAGCTACGGTACCGGACATGTCTACGGCCGTGGTCACCCTAGGCCGGGCTGGGCCGGACACTACGTCCGTGGTGTTCACCGTTTCGATGTAGGTAACGTCTTCGTCCCGGTCATTCGAGCCGATGTTAAGCCGAATGTCGAGCACACAAGCACTGATATCTCGGTTGTCCCAGGAGTAATCTACGTTTTGGGTAGCCTCGATGCTGGCGATAGAGATATTGGCCGCTTTGAGAATCTCCCGGGGAGCTCGGAACCTAAGCCGGGTACGTACCCGCTCGGTCGTCTCGGTCGATTCTTCCCTGGAGTTGGACTCGACCCGAAGGCTTAGCGTAGCCAAGCGGTTGCCTGAAACGGTCATCTCTACGAGCTCGCTAGTTTCGTTGAAGTCGTTACGGAAGTCATCCCCCCCGACCTGGATAGCTTGGCCTAGCTTGACAACTACGTAACAGGCCCCGGCCGGACCTACTCCTACGGTGTAGGGTACCGTATACATAGGCATTTCAGGCTCACCATCCCAGTAGACGGTAATGCCCTCCCCAATACAAAAGGCTAGGGCTTGTCGGATGGCTTCTTGATTGACTAGCATTAGGAACCCGTAAACTTGACTTGGTAAGTGATACTAGCCCTGAGCTGGCCTGTATCGATAAGGGGAATAGCCGAGCCTTTGCGCAGGATGGTTACGGGAGACAAGCCGGGGGCAATACCGGCCGCAATACGCTTTTGCATCTGGCCCACGGCCCAAAGGCCAAAGGCATTCATGGCTGTTTCCTTCGTGCGTTTTCCCTTGATTACAGACTCGAGTAACCGAGTCATAGCCGCGCGAATCTTCCCCGGGTTCTCATCTACCCAAGCTCGGATAAAGGAGCGTTCAGGGTTATTCCCTAGACCATACTCGTGAATCTCTGCAATTTCGCCCACGGTCATGGGCTTACGTGGCTTGGGGTTCGGGGCTTCTGCCCCCTCTTGTACCGGACCGATGAAACGCTGAGGTTCTTCGTGCACCTGACTGGCTTCTGCGTCGAAGATACCCACGGACACCTCTTTAGGTTGCTGGGCCAAGACACGTTTAAGCATCTTCTTGTAGCCCTTGTCTTTATCCTTAATCCGGACCCCAATCGACTTAGCCACTAGATAACCCTAGGCCCCGTCGCGACCGAGCGCATAAGCCGGACGTATTCTTGCCAATAGAGAGTCTGACCCTTGATATAGACCCCGTCTTTAGCCGTACGAGCTCCCTGGCCCCAAGGGGATAGGACAAGCTTATGCGCGGTCAAGTAGTAGGTACCTTCGTCCGCTTTCAAGCGCCACATGACCGGGTCAATCTCTAGGAGTGCGCCGGCTAGGTGCCCTGAGATAGCCGCGTCCGGGATGTTTTGGAACTCAGGGAAGCGCGTTCGGAAGCCTGCTACATCTGCCATAGTAGTATCCTAGTCCGAAAGAACTTGACGGAGAAGGGCCTTGGGGTTAAGGTCGGGGAATCATGCGCAAGATAGAGAAGCTAGAGGTAGCCGGCCTAGTGGCCCCTGTACTTAGAGCCAAGAAGGCGCATCGTAAGATATACACGACGGCCCCTGACGGTACAGTTATGCGAGTCATTACCGAAGAAGAGCTGGCTATGTCTCTTCTTCGGGCTGAGGGTATCGACTTTGACGTTGACGTAACAGAGCTTCGTGTGTGTGAAAACACCTCGTGCGGCAAAGCCTACCGGCCCCGCAAGAAGTCTGGCCTTTTCGCCAAGGGGTGCACCCCTGAATGCTGTAAAGAGGCCAAGAAGCAGAAAGACAGAACCTATTTAGAGGCCAATAGAGAGAAGAAGAGAGCGTATCTTGCCGAATACAACCGAAAGAATAAGGAAAAGTTGAACAAGCAAAACCGAGACACCTACCACGCAAGGAAGGTTAACCAATGAACTCCCCCTACCGAACCCCGGCCGAGTCGGCAAAGCAGGATATTTGTCATGTCGAACTGTGGTCAAACCGGGGCCGACTAGTTACGGCTATGATTGCTCCGACTGAGCACGACGGAATCACATACACAGCTAGACAAGAGGCGGAGCGCTGGGTAGAGCAATGCTACAGGGACGGTAACTGTTACGTCAAAGACATCTACTACTCACTGCACGATATTGTTATGTTCAAGCTCAAGACGCAAGAATAAAGAAACCCCGGCCCTGGGTAGGGTCGGGGTCTAGGCCAAGCCTATGTACGGGCTTTACGCAATACCGTCTAGGTACCGCATGGTCATTGGGTAGAAGATTTCTACACCACCGGTACGCATATGGCAAAGAACCTTGAAGGTCATGCCAACCGCCTGGGGGGCTAGCTGTTCGAAATCCTGGCTAATGACTAGCTGCAGGTTCTCTGGGCTACGGTCGTAGATGACACCTCGGGGGGCAGCCGCGGGGCCAGCCGTAGCGAGGGCAACCCAAGGCTCGATAGAATCGAACCGGCCCGTCTGCAGGAGGAAGTCCAAAAGCGTGCGTTGGTCAAAGCCGTTGTCCGGGCTAATGGTCCGGCGTACGAGCTCTGCGTAAGCCGCTAGGGGTAGGACTAGGTCCCGACCGGCAGCCAAGCCGAGCGACTTGGTGAAGATGTCCTGCTGGGCCACGAGCAAGTCATTGATAATCGTTTGGCTACCCGCTGAGGTGTTTGCACGGCTAGCCCAGGTGCCCGCGGTAAGGGCTGGAGTCGAGGCCGAGCTAAGCGCCGGTACGTTGGTATTCGTAGCGAAGCCCGGGACAGTGCCGTTTAGGGCGCCAACACAAGCGATGTAGTCAAGCTTACGCTCGATAACGTGGCGTGCGGCTAGAGCCTTCTTGGCCTGTAGCGGCATGTTCATTAGCTGAGCACGCCGCATGTCCTGAATGCTGTATTGGTACGAGTCACCAAGCGAGACAATCTTACCAAAAGACTCGGTACCGAAAAGCTCGACATTGGGGAAGTCGGTTGCGTAATCGTCTACGAGCTTGGCCTCACCTACCTCGTTAAAGACCTTGTACGAGTAGAGCTCCGCGCCAGGCGGTACCGAGGTATCGACCGGGATGAGGGTACGTGCCTTGAGGTCCGCATACTTGACGTCGTACGTCTGGGTATAGATGAACTCAAGCTGTCGAGCGAATGCGAGGGACTCGTTAGCGTCCCAACGTGCGGTTGGGTCGACCGAGGGGCCTACCGTCTGAAAGTATCGCTGTAGTGAATCTAGTTTCATATTATTCTAAGCCAAGTAAGGGATTAGGCCGCTACGAGCGGTAGGTTAAGCTCGACTAGCGCACAGTTGGTGGGGATAACGAGCTGGGCCGTGGTCCCGCGCTGGTAGCCAGAGGCACCGACTACGTTGACACCGGCCGTAGATACAACCGTGCCGTCCGAAGCGTGGCGCTGAGCGATAACACCGAAGGCCGGTGCCGTAGCTCCAACTGCCTTCTCTGCAAAGATGCGTCCCTTGCGTAGAATCGGAACAATCGTATTAGCCGGGTAGCCGCTCGGTTGCTGATACTTGGTCGCGGAGTAGACGGTAACGCCGATGATAGGTAGCGAGCCGTTGGCTAGTACCGCACGTCCGTTAGCGTCCAAGGAAACGAAGCGGCCAGCTGGTAGTGCGGTAGCCGACTCAAACGAGACAATGCCACTAGCATCGCTCGCAAAGTCGAATAGCATACCAGGTACGGCTACCGGGTTAAACTGATTGTAGGTGGTCTGAACTGGCATTTGATTCCTCTGTATTGCTATACTAGCCGGTTTACTTTTGGCCGCGGGGCTTGGTCTTGTTCTTCCAAGCTTCGTTGTTCTCTCGTACCATCTTCTCGCGCGCGCTTTCGGCCTTGTCCGTCTTTACGACAGGGTTGGATGCCACGGTGCGAACGTTGCCTAGCGCGCCATCGGCCGCATCCTGCTTAAGGGCTTCCTCTACGAGGGAGTCAAAGCGAGCGGTTACGTAGTCATCTGACTTGGAGTCAGTCTTTAGTCCCTTGGCCTCGACAACCTCCCGACGGATTTGCGCATTGGACTTACCCTTGTGGTCGAAGCCGGGGATGACCTTGCGTGCGCTATCGAGTACCTCTAGTCGCTCGTCTACCGTGCTATCGAACTTGACTGCATCGGCTGAGTCAATGTTACCCGGGGGCTTGACCTGGCCGGGCTCTGGCTGGGTAGGGGCTGGGACTGCTTCGGGGGTTACTGCCGGGACCTTGGCCGCTTGCTCGGCTAGAGCCTTTTCGGCCGCGAGCTCGGACTCTTTACGGTCCGCCTCTTCCTTGGCCTTAGCCTCGGCTGCTTTCTTGTCTGCTTCGGCCTTGGCCTTCTTCTCTTCGTCCGTCATAATAGATGAATCCTCGCTAGTGGTGCTAAAGGCAATACTAGCCGAATCCGGCTGGGTCTCTTTCGAGTCGAGGTAGAGCCGCACGTTACGGCCAGCTCGGCCCCAGTTAGCAGGGCCAAGGGCCACATGGTTAGCCCGCACCTGGGTTTGCCTTGCGTCGTACTCTTCCCCTGAGTCAGTACGGCCAGCCTCTGGAACCATCTTGCAGTCATAGCCACATGAGATTTCTACGAGCTCGCCCGACTTGACCCGGGCAATGGTTGCGTCGTCTTTGATATAAAGAGTGGCGGCTAGCAGGTTGCCATCCCTGCGGACGTCGTCCCCTACATGACCCACAGCTACCGAGCGCCACAAGCGGGGCTCTACCTTGGCGTTAGGATGCTCGACAGTCAGGGCCGCACCTCGGAAGGTGTCGAGACTGTCCTCTGAGAAGACCTCGGCTTCGTCTCGGTACTCTCGGACAGTCCGGCCATCTGAGTAGTTATAGGTCTGGATGCCAGTGCGAGCTAAATGGGCCTTAACCCTTAGCGTGCCATCCGGCATGGTCTTAGCGCCAGTAAGAGGGCCGCGGAAGTCTACGTGGAAGCTCATACCTCTAAGGATAGCCCGGGTCGGAGTTATCCGTCATAGCGGACGCCAGACCTAGGGGGATGTCAAGATAACGGATAAGGCAGAATCGTAGTGGCTCTAGAACCGTCCCCGGAACCGTAGTACGATTCCGAAAAAGCTTAGATGTTCCGCATACTTAACCCTCGGGAATCGATGACATCGTTCTTTTCGTCAATGTCCGATTCCCCACCACAGCACCGGGAGGCCCTATCCTTTACTCTCTCTCTTAATTTCTAAAAAAGAACGATTCCCACGATTCCCTGTCTGTAAGTATGCGGAACATCTAAGCTTTTTCGGAATCGTTCTTTTCAAAAGTACGGTTCTCCCACGGTGCCACTACGATTCCCTCCACTAAGAGAAAAGCCCCGACCTTGTTAGGTTCGGGGCTTTTGCCTATCTGTCCGTGTTTGCGGCTTCTGACTTACCGCTTGCCGACATCTTGAGTTTCCGTATCGCGTCCGGAGTCTCGTACCCGGTTCTCTTGACTCCGTCTTTACATACCCTTGTCTTCTTCTTGCACCCTAGCTGTCTGAGGATAGAGCCTACCCGGAGTTGGGTTCTCCGGTCGTATTTCAGCAAAGCCTCTTTCGTATCCTTAGTGATAGCGTCAATGAATATCTGCAAGCCTGTAACGAAGTCCCGACCCGCAAGCTCTTTAGAGATAGGCTCGGCCCACTCATCCTCTCGTAGATAGCGCTCTCGGATGGCATCCAAGACCGGGGAGTTTTCGTCATGGTAGAAGTGGGGTTCATTCGACTCGGCCAAGGTCTTAGCGGCCCCCCAGATAGTATCCCTGGCTTCCGTAAGCAGGTCCAGGTCCAGTTTCTTGGTCACCTCGACAGGCCAGTAACGACGGTTACCCGTGGAGTCCCGGAGGAAGTCTTGTTCATTCGTGGTCCCGATAAAGACCGTCTCGCGAGGGGTACGGATACGAGCTCCGTTACCGAACGCGCGGTATTCGTCGATTCGCCTTGTCAAGAAGCTTTTGACCTCGTTTTGGTCCAAACGCAAAATAGTTTCCAGCTCAGCGAACTCGACACACCACTTCCCAGCCAGCATATGGCTAGCGTCCCGGCCTGCTAGTTTCTCTGGCATCTGCTCTAGATAGTTGTCCTCCCCGAACAGGATGCGCGCGAAAGACGACTTACCCAAGCCCTGAGCCCCGTACAGTACGAGCATGGTATCCACTTGCTCCCCTGGCCGATAAGCACGCCGAACCGAGGCGATGCAGAACTTCTTAAGGAAGTCCGACTCAATCTCTTGAGCCCCGTCGCTAAACAGAACCTTGGCCAGTTTGTCGAAGACTTGCTCGGCTTCCTTGATATCGCACCCCGGCAGAGCATCTAGGTACTCCCGGATACTGTGAAAGCCATTAGCTCTAGCTGCTTCGTTTACCGCCAACTCGATATCCTTATCGGTAGCCGAGCTCCCCTGAGCGTTAAGCCAGCATCGAATGGCGAACTTGTCCCGCTCGGTAAGCCCCCTACCTCTTTCCGCGTCCAGCTCCAAGGGAGGGCAAACGCAAACGAGGGACTCCGAACGGATATCCCATTGCCACACACCATCCCAGCTCGGGTGGTTCGCCATGACGTAGACAAGCTGAGGGGCCGAAAGGGATTTCAGCTTCTCGTTATCCAGTCCCGAGACGGCCAGGTAGTCGTAGGTATGGTTCGGGTCGGGAATCTTCCGGGTCCGGACGAAATCCGGCACTTCGAACTTCAAGACCTCGGGGGTTTCGCCATCGATGGCCAGTTGACGTCGCTTGGCAATGAAGTTGATAGTATCCGCATCCACGGAAGGGACGTAGGATTTCTCCCAAGCCTGATTCATCTTCCGCTCAATCGTCTTCTCGTCCCAGGCCGGCTCACACCGGGGATTGAAGTGCTGTAGCGTGAGTTCGCAGCTAAGTTCCGGAGGGAGGTTCAAAGAAGCTGCTTGCTTGGCTACTTGCCACAAGGCCTTATCCCCTTCTTGGCCTTCGATAGAAGGGGGCATTTCTTCCGAGATACGGCGCACGAAAAAGGATACAGCCGCTTCGAGCTCGGGACCTTCCTCAAGAGGGGTCCGGTTGACATAGTTCTTCTCTTCCTTGGGAATGACTTTCTTACGGACCAAGTCCAGCAAAGCCGCGGGCATGTAGGCCAAAGGCTCATCCGAAATGATTTCGTAGGCACGGCCGGAGCGATGCGGGCTACCCGGACCAATGACGATGCCGTTCTCACCTCGGACGTCTACCCCTGTCTTGGGGCCCAAGATGTTGGTATCGTTCCTGACAGGGGTATCTGTGCGGAAGTAGAAGTGGACGCCACCCGAGCCTGTTCGTACAGTGAAAGTTTTAGGGATAGGACCGAAGTTGTCCTCTACGAGCTTGATAACCTCTTCTAGAGAGCGGCCTTTAAGGTCCAGGTCGAGTACAGCCAGTCCGTTACCTGTCTTGACGGCATATGGCTCCCCAGGCTTGGCCTCCCTAGACCACGAAATCGGGTGCTTGGCCGCTTTCAAAGGGCTACACTGAGCATGGCCGCAAGCACACTTGCCACCCTGGATAGCGTAAATAGGAATGGTCTGAATGTGAAAGCGTGCCCGGAGTCGGTCTTGTTCGGTAGTAATCGTGTCGGTCATTTCGTGGCCTCCAAGCGCGAACGGAACTGGACTCCCTTATATTTCGTAGGGATAGCGTGCATTCTTCCTCTTTTCTAGTGGCGACATGCCACGGGGGTAGGATAGCCATGACCCCCAACCGAGGGAACCCCTACCCCTGCCTACCCGGAGTGGTTACCTTGGGCCGGGATGCTACCTACCCCTAAAATCAGCCCTAGCCAGATAGCCACGTTTACCGATTGTCCGCGCAAGTGGTACTTCGGTTCCGTGGTCAAAGTCCCCCGGGTTACCCACCCCTCGGCCGAGAAAGGGGAGCGCATCCACACCATCCTAGAGGGCTACCTAGGGACGGGTATCCTCGTAGCTCCCCCTACCCTAGACGGGGCTGAGCTCGCGGCTATCGCTGAGTCCGGCATCTGCCATCTACCCGACCCGGCCCACTTCAAGATTGACCTCGAATCGGCTTGGTCTTTTACCCGAGAGACCCCCGGCGGCCCTGTCCTCTATAACGGACGGAAAGACTTGGAGTACGATGCGGCCGATGGTATCTGGACCGTAGGTGACCACAAGACCACGTCTAACCTTCGATACGCACTAACGAAGGAAGCGCTCAAGACCGACCCCCAGGGCATCTTGTACGGAGCTCAGGCCCTACAGGCACGCAACCGAGACAAGGTCCGACTCACCTGGATTTACTACCAGACGAAGCGCCCCTACAAGTCCCGCCTAGTCGAGGTAGTCCTAGACGAAGCCCACGTAGAAGCCGAAATGCTCAAGCTGGACGAAATCGTAGGCCGGAAAATGTTACCCCTAGTCGGCCGAAAGGACTTGCACCAAACCGAAGTAGAACCTAATCTCCAGTCCTGTGACAAGTACGGCGGTTGTCCGTACCGCGAGATTTGCGAAGTCAGTCCGGTAGCTCGCTTGCGTAGCGTGTTTACCAAGTTCGATGTTCCCTCAGATAACCCGCTCGGAATAGAGAAAGAAGAAGCCCCAATGTCAAGTATCCTAGAGAAGCTCAAAGCAGCGAAAGCCCTTGCTGCCAAGCAAGCCGCGGAAGGTACCAACACCGGCCCGAACGTCAACCCCCCCGAGGCTACGACCCCTGCGGACCCTATCGTAGATGACGTCAAGGCCCCCGAGACGGTAGCTATTCCAGAGGAGCCCAAGGCCCCGGCCGAGCCAGCCCCTGAGAAGGCCAAGCGGACCCGAGGTCCGAACAAGCCCAAGGCCCAACCGACCGAGACCCCGGAGGCCCAGGCGGACCAGCCTACCGAACCGACCCAGGGCACGGTCGAATCCGAGGCTACCGTTATCCTCCTGGTAGATGCATCTATCGTAGGTGAGCTGGCTAACTCGGCCGTTATCACGGATTCGGCCATCTACAAGGAAGTGCACCGACAGGTCAACGAAGAGTTGAAGGTGCCTGACTACGCCTTTGAAGGCTACGGGAAGGGAGCCGGGGCTTTCTCGGTCGTCTTCGCGGAAGTGCTGGACAAGGCTATTTCAACTGCTAAAGATGACGGAGCATCGGCCGTACTCTTCTTGTGCGACACGCATTGCCGGGAGTGGTCGATTACCTCGGCTACCTGGCGCGACCGGGCCGACTCAATCGTGAAAGGGAACTGAACATCATGTCAAGCGAATCCAAGACCGTCCGTGCATACATCGTAATCCCTGTCGAGGTCGACCCCGAGGGCACTCTAAAGGAACTAGAGTCGGAAGCGATGGCCATGTGCGCTTTCTACTCGGACCAAACCCCTCCAGGCTTCGTAGATGACGCAACCGGGCGTAGAGGTCCCCCGACCGATAACCCGAATGGGCCTATTGTCTCCGCGGGTACTCCCTACTTCAAGTTGCGGATTAGCGAGTAACCTACATCGGCCCCTGACGGGGCCTTTCTAGTTGAAAGGGTAGAACATGCTAATCGTACGACCGAGTTGCATTCCCGATAATTGGGTCATGTTGGGTACAGCCGAGGAACTTGTAAGTTCTGGCAGACTACAGAACTCGAGGCTCTTTAGAAGGGGTTCCCCTGAGGGTGTCTATTTCGATTGTGTTATAGACAAGATTGACGCGACTTGTTACGAAAGCTCTACTTCGCCTAGCCGAATCTGGGGGCCGGCATCCTTGGCCAAGGAAAAGTTCCCCGTAGCCCAAGCCAAGCTAACCCGGCCCGTGCAGAAGTTCGGGGAGTCTTTCCGGGACTACGACAACCGCTTGGCAGAATACCGAGTTGGCATGAAAAAGCACCAAGGAACCCTGGCTGAAATACTGCGGAACGAAGCCGAGTCGCTAGGCATGCGCTTCGTCTTGTCCGAGTTGAAAGACGACTTCCGGGAGCTCGTCTTGTCTATCCCTATCGAAGCCGAATCCGGGCAAATCAAGGCCTTGGAGTTCTTCGCTACCAACTATGTCGAGGCCGGGATTACCGTGCGCTCGGTCGTTTTCCCGTACAAGTGAAAGAGGAAGCCATGAAAGTCTATGTACTCATGCGGCTATATGACTACGAACCCGGAGAACTTCTCGGGGTGCACAGCACGAAAGATAAAGCCGTAGCCGCTATCCCCGATAGCGAAAGAGAGTACGGTCACGAATACCCAGAGCCGGCTAAATATGACTCTACTTGCGTCTATTCTTGGGTTTTCCCTAGCTCCGGTGCAATCGAGGTTTACGAGAGGGAAGTAGAGTGAATGGGCATTATCAAGCATACCCAGGTTAACAAGTCCCCCGACCTTGCACGCATCCTAGCTCTCCCCCGTCGTAACTGGACCGAGGCCGAAGCAGCCAAGCTCGCTACGGTCATGACGAATACGCTTAAGCGGCCCGGGGGTTCTATGGCCCTCAAGCCCGTTCAAGCCGTAGCCCTGTACGAGTTCCAGAAATACGGGGGCTTGGTCGGGCATATGCGGGTAGGGTCGGGAAAGACCCTTGTATCCCTCCTGGCACCTATCGTGCTGGGTATCCAGAACTACGCGCTTATCGTCCCGGCCTCACTCCGGGACAAGACCAATCGAGAACGGGTCAAGTATTCGGCGCACTGGAAGCTACCCCAGACCTTCCGGATTTGGTCCTACGAAGAGCTCGGACGGGTCCAGGGGGCCAACATCCTCACGACCCACCGGCCTAAGCTTCTCATCCTAGACGAAGCCCACAAGGCCAAGAATCGGAAGGCCGGCGTAGTCCGTCGGCTCATCCGGTATATGCAAGAATTCCCAGACACGAAGGTTATCGTCATGTCCGGGACGTTGCTCCGGAACTCTATCGAAGACTTCGGGCACTTGTCCCAATGGGCCCTAGGCGAGGGCAACCCCCTCCCCAATGACTACGGCACCCTGAAGGAATGGGCCGAAGCCCTAGAAGACCCCGAAAGCTTCCTAAGCGTTACTCACCCCGGCCAGCTCATGAGCCTACCCGGAGGGGATGACGCGGAAGACGAACGCCAGCAAGTCAGGCAAAAGGTACAGCTGCGCATGCTTGAAACCGGGGGCGTTGTCGGCTCCCGGGGCGAGCAAGTCGCGGCTTCTCTTTACCTCAAACCGGTAACGTACCCGGTCAATACCCACACGGAAGCCAACTTCAAGCAATTGCGGACCTTGTGGGAAACCCCCGACGGGTACTCGATTTCCGAAGCGGTCATTATCTGGAAGACAGCCCGTGAGCTGGCCCTAGGGTTTCACTACGTAACCGTTAGTGAGAAGGCCTACAAGGCATATACCAAGGCTTCCACCCGGTCTATCTACAACCGGACCATGACAGCCGAGGGCCGGAAAGAGTTCGAAGCGTTCCTAGCCGTGGCCAGGCCGCCGGATGAATGGCTAGGGCCCCGTCGGGAGTGGGCGAAGTTCGTACGAGACGAGCTCGCGGATAGCCGCACTCTAGATACAGAGAAGCAAGTTGCCCTGGCGTGTGCTGCCGGCCAGCTAGACCCCCGATACTACAACGCTTGGCGGTCGGTCCGGGATACGTTCGATGCGTACCAGCTGGCTGTCTGGCATGACGACTCGGCCCTGAAGGTGTGCGAGGAGTGGGCCAAGAAGGCGGACAACGGCATTATCTGGGTCGAGCACCGATTCTTCGCGAAAGAGCTTGCCAAACGTACCGGACTGCCCTACTTTGGATTGGGAGGGGTCAACGGCAAGAAAGAAGCGATAGACGACCCCCGCACGATGGCCAAGTATCCGGTTATCATCGCTTCGATTAGCTCCAACGCGACCGGACGTAACCTACAGAGGTATAACCAGAATCTAATCGTCTCAGTACCCACTAACGGTATGACCTGGGAACAACTCCTAGGCCGTACTCACCGGGACGGACAAGAAGCCGACACCATTAGCGCGGACGTATTCCTAGGATGCGCGGAACACTACCGAGCTATTCCCAAGGCCATCCGACAAGCAGAGTCAATTCGAGACACGGTAGGCGAGGAGCAAAAGCTTCTCTTGTGCGACGTCGATTGGCCGAGCTCAAGCCCCAAGGGCTGGGCATTCACCGGCAATGTATCGAAGAAAGAGCTAGAACGTGCAAACCGTTTGGATATCTGGGACGACGAAGAAACCGAGGGAGACGACGAAGATGAATGAAAAGCTGTATACGCAAGATGAGCTGGACGAAGCCGAGGAAGCGGCTTATGACCGAGGCGAGCAAGACGGGTACGCCCGGGGCTGGGACGAAGGCTACGAAGAAGCTTTCTGCGACGGTGAATGCCAGGAAACCGAGGCGAAGTGAAAGACCCCCGAGCTACCCTAGACACCGCAGCCAATCGCTCCCCCGAAAAAGAACACGACCTAGAGCGCATTAGCGCCATCCGTCGGGACCTGGAAACGACCTACCCGGCTGGCCGTAACCTATCGATGGCTATGACCAAGTTGGACGAAGCCTACCTCTGGCTACTGAGCTCCGAAGAGTACCAGAAGAAAAAGACTTGACTCCCCAGCCCCAGGGCTTACACTACCGGAACCGAAAGGAAAGAGACATGTCCAGCAAAGAAGTTACCTACAAGGCTATCAGCCCCGACGAATGCCAGAAGTTCATTGCCAACGGAAACGCGGCTATCGCGACCGTGGTCGCTAAGCTCTGGAACCAAACCGAAGACCCGAAGATGAAAGAAGCCCTCGGGATGGTATGCGACATGTCGCTAACTATCATCGATGCTCAGGCCAACCTAGAAATCCCGGTCATGCCCCCGACCGCTACCAAGGAAGAGGCCAAGGCCATCATGGTAGAACGTGGGGCCCTTGCAATTGCGGAAACTGCCTTGGGCATGTTTATCGCCACTCTCTAACCATTCATACAAGACACGACTAGGAGTTTACATATGGGACGTTTCGATAGCTACAATAACGCACAACCGGCTGGCGTATATGCGGACGGCCTTCCCCCAGGCACGCATACGGTTAAAATCGTCAAGTTCAAGGAAGGCCGACACCCTCAGTTCCCCTCGAGCCTCAAGCTCTACGGAACGTGCGAGGTCGTAGACTCAGATTGTGACGCAGTGGAAGTCGGCTCGGAGAGCCAGTTCAACGTCCCTCTGGGCCAGATTGACACCATCGTAGGGCCCCTCCTGGCTTCACTTACGGCCGCTCTTCTTGGGGTAGACTCCAATGACCCCAAGGCCGTAAAGGAGAACGTTACGGGCCAAATCGGTAAGACTATCGAAGCCGCGCTAGAGGAGCAGCTTTTCACCGATACGGTCATTCGGGTTCACGGCAAGATGAAGACCCCCGCAAGCGCCGGAGGTAAGCCCTACGTCGCATATACCTTCTCGGCGGTTCCGGAAGGTACTTGACAGACTGAGAACGATGGCTAGAATAGGGGAAGGCTAGAGCGGTTTCGCTTCTTTCCTTTCCCGCTCTAGCCACTTTAGCGGCCCTGTTCATTGATAATCCAAGTGTAAACGACAGCCCGGAAAGACGGGCGCATATAGTAGTAACTCAGTCTGGTAGAGTGGGCGCTTTGGAAGCGTCAAGTCGGGGGTTCGAGTCCCTCCTACTATACCGGGGAACCTTTTCGCTGAGAGAAGGCCCCGCCAACTGTGGGTAATGATGGGTTCGATTCCCTTACTCCCTTAAGGGGGATGTACGTATTCTGGACGAATACTACCCACGCTAACTAGCATGGTCCCTAAACGGGAACCCGGTACGCCCACAAGGCCCCGGGTTAGCCGGAGTCAGACCCGCTTAGCCCTCGTAACGGGCTCTACGGGACCGCACCTAGTATCGTCATGCGGCCGAGTTTAGCCCCCTCCGGAACGGGCTTGACGTAAGGGAAAGACCTTAGCCACCGAGAGT
>Ga0247803_1000115_pt1 | contig 48226 bp, 40 predicted proteins | sample UWRJL014104B1_FD_180928 | JGI IMG/M metagenome (GOLD analysis project Ga0247803, IMG submission 180928) | Plant litter microbial communities from Arlington Agricultural Research Station in Wisconsin, United States - UWRJ-L014-104B-1 | ecosystem: Environmental > Terrestrial > Plant litter >... | reverse complement strand
TTGCCCAGTCGGGCGGGGCGGTACATAAATATATTTTCGCTTACCAGCTGTGCAAAGTCTTTATCGGGCGTTACCATAAATACCTGGTACCCTTGCTTTTCGGCCTGTAGTGCCACGGTGCCTATAAGGTCGTCGGCCTCGCAGCCGGCCTCTTCAATTACCGGTATATGCATGGCGTTGAGTATGGCCTGTATGTAGGGTACGGCTATCTTTATGGCTTCTGGCGTTTCATCGCGGTGGGCTTTGTACTGCACATACATTTCGGTACGGGCAGCGCTGCCGTCCTTATCAAATGCCACTGCAAGGTGGTCAGGCTTTTCGCGTTTTATAACATCCAGCAACGAATTCATAAACCCGAAAATGGCACTGGTATCCATGCCTTTTGAATTAATCCTCGGGTTTTTTATAAAGGCATAATAGCCGCGGAATATGAGCGCGTAGGCGTCAAGCAGGAAAAGTCGTTTTTGCTGGGACATGAATTGCTTATTTGTTAGGATGTAAAAATAAGCAAACCATTCAAGAATTGAAACAGCCTGCGGGCCAAATATAAAAGGCAGCGCCCTGAAGCCATTGAAAGCTTCAGGGCGCTGTATATATGGAGTTAATAGTTTTAGCTGTTTGCTACATTGCAAAGCTACAGCTTGATAAGTGAATAAAATGCTAAGGAAAGTATAGAGGTATGCTAAAAGTTTGCGCGGCCTGACATAAAACCTGACACTCTGTTTATGGCACGTTTTATGATGTCCCCTTCGGTAATAATTTTTACTACACACATGCGCCAGTTTTTTCCGCTCATTCTCATAATAATAGCCGTTGTGGCTGTACTTGCCGAATTTTACACTTTCCAGGCTGTTAGGGTTTCAACAAAAAGCAGGTGGGCCCCTTGGATATTCCTTGCTATATCGCTGCTTATTACTGCTTACATAGTTTACTCATTTATGCATTTTGACCGCAGGCAAGGACAAAATAAGCAAAGCCTGCTGGCCATTGGGCTACTGCTTATTACACTTGTGCCAAAACTTATCATACTCATTGTTATGCTGGGTGAAGATATCCTCCGTTTCATTGGTGGCTGCGTTCGCGCGTTTGCCGGGCAAAGGAGGCAAGACTTCCTGCCGGAACGCCGGCGTTTTGTAAGCCTTACCGCGCTGGGCATTGCCGCTATACCGTTCCTTTCGCTTTTATACGGAATGACCAAGGGTAAGTATAACTTTAAGGTGCGAAAGTCTACCATAACCTTCCCCGACCTGCCTGAGGCGTTTGATGGCTTTACCATTACCCAAATAAGCGATGTGCACAGCGGTAGTTTTGACGACCCTGAAAAAATTTCTTATGCCATAGACCTGATAAACCAGCAAACCAGCGACCTTATTCTCTTTACCGGCGATATTGTAAATACCCATGCTACAGAAATGTACCCTTGGATAGAGACTTTTAACAGGATTGAAAGTGCGCCTATGGGTAAATATTCGGTTTTGGGTAACCATGATTATGGGGAGTATATAGAGTGGCCTTCGCAAAAAGACAAGGATGATAACTTTGCGGCTATTAAAAACCTGTATGGCGACATCGGCTTTAAACTGCTGCTTAACGAGCATGTAAAATTGCAAAAAGGCGGCCAGGAGATTGCACTGGTGGGTGTAGAGAACTGGGGCCACAACTTTAAAAAAGCAGGCGACCTGCATAAAGCCACTAACGGCCTTAAAACAGAAGACTTTAAAATATTGATGAGCCACGACCCCAGCCATTGGGAATATGAGGTTAAGGGTAGCGATAAGAACATACACCTTACACTGAGCGGCCATACGCACGGGTTTCAGTTTGGGATAGAGATACCCGGTTTTTTCCAGTGGAGCCCTGTGCAGTATGTGTATAAGCAATGGGCAGGCCTTTATGAGCACGTAGGCCGCTATATTTATGTAAACCGTGGTTTTGGCTTCCATGCCTACCCGGGCAGGGTAGGGATATGGCCCGAAATTACAGTGCTGACACTAAAAAAAGGCTAATTAGCACCAACATATTGTAAAAATGCTATATTTGTATCAAATTTTACCAAATTTAGGTTTAGAGTAGATTTAACACCGCCAATTTATGTCGAAATTCGGAGAACTTATTAACTCGCCGGTACCTGTATTAATAGACTTTTATACAGAGTGGAATGAGCCATCAGTATCTATGCACCCCGTAATAAGGGATGTGGCAGCGGCACTGGGCGACAGGGCTAAAGTTATTAAAATTGACGTGGATAAAAACCAGGAACTTGCCGATGCGCTGCGCATAAAAGGCCTGCCTACACTAATGATTTACAAAGACGGGCAAATGGTATGGAGGCAAAGCGGCGAGCTGGATGCCAATACTATTATAGGGCTTGTAAAAGAGCAGGTTTAAACCGGCAGCAGCTCAAAACGGAACCGTTCCCTTTTTAAATATTCTATAGCACGCGGTAGTGCATACTGCATGTTTTTCTGTGCCTTAAGGCTGTCATGAAAAATGATTATACTGCCGTTACGTGCATTTTTCACTACATTTTTCAGGCACTTTTCAGGCGATATGCCCCGGTCAAAGTCGGCACTCAGCACATCCCACATTATTACCGTATAGCCCTTTTGCTTTAACCCCCTTGCCTTAACCGAAGAGAGTTTGCCATACGGCGGCCTGAAAATCTTTGTGCCTTCAGGCTTGTGTTTTTTTATGGCTTTCTGGCAAAGCTCGGTGTTTGCTATGTAAATGTTATCATCAACCCGCCAGCCGTCAAGGTGGTTGTAGGTATGGTTGCCCACGGCGTGCCCGGCGGCAAGTATCTGCTTAAAGGTTTCAGGGTGTTTGTCGATATTATCCCCAATGCAAAAAAAAGTGGCTTTTACATTATACCTTTTTAAAATATCCAGCACCAGTGGCGTAACCTGCGGTATAGGGCCGTCGTCAAACGTAAGGTACACCGTAGGCACTTCCTTTGGCAGGCTCCATATAAAGCCGCCAAATAGTTTTTTTATAAGCCACGATGTTTTTACCCAGTAGAATTTCATAAGCTATAAATAAAAGATGCAGCCCTAAAGCTGCATCCCAAATGTAATTATAAATTTTTATCCCTTACTCATTATCCCGCCCATAGCGCGAAAATTTTTGGTTATAATTGTTAAAGTCTTTACGTGCATTATTATAATAGGCATCATCGCCGCTTTCCTGTGCCAATAGCAGCAGGCTGCGGTAACGCTCTATATCTGTTACAATATCCATCCTGCTAAACTGCTGGTCTGATACCGACATGCCACTGTAAAACAGCAGGTTTTCCTGGTATTTTTTTATTATCTGATCCAGCACTTTATGCGCGTTTGCAGTATCGCCCAGCTCATAGTAACCGGTTATAAAAGGCTCCAGCAACGTGTAGTAGCCATAATATTCTACCGGCATTTTTGTCATGGCCAGGTCTATAACTTTTTTAGCTTTTACCTTGTCGCCTTTATTTATAAGCGCCTGCATAAGCCTTGCCAGGTTAGTGCGGTAGGTAATGCTGTTCTTGCGGGTTTCCGGGTCGTGGTATATGTTAGGGTCTTCACTATTGCCCCAGTCCCATTTCATAACAATATCATACATCTTATCAGTATCAATAGCGCCCATATCCAGCGGGCTGCCGTCTTCGGGTATTGGGGTGCGCACGGGTACCAGCTTGTATACCATACCATCCAGCTGCAGGTAGTCTTTCATCCACAGGTAATCATCATCGCCAAAGCTGCCGCCTGTAAAATAAATCGGCCTTTTCCATTTGTTGTTATTCACTATGTCCAGCATCAGCAGGCGGTTCTTGTAGAGCGCGTCGCCTTTAATGTCAATATCTATATAAGGTACTATGCTGTCGTACTGCGCCGGTGCTACCACCTTATTTTTAATAACGGCTTGCCTATCCACTTTAAGGCGTACCTTATTTGTAGGATAGAAATTAACCCAGTGGCCGTTGTTCAGCTCACGCTTCAGCCTTTGGTCGTCGCTCCCTAATATCTTAAGGAAATAATCCATATCAAGGCGTTCCTCGGTATTAGGTATGTACAGCATATAATCGCGGGTGCCGGGCTTGTACTGGTCGTGCGTAAAGCTTATCGGCATAGGGTCGCTTTCATAGGCTTTGCGCTTCATCTGGTCGATGTACCAGTCGGTCATAAACAGGCTCGTGTTTACTATACGCACATCGGTACGATACCCCTCTACCTCCTGGGCATACCACAGCGGGAAGGTATCATTATCGCCTATGGTAAAGAGTATGGCATTAGGCTCGCAGCTGCTCAGGTAGGCTTTAGCCATGGCAAGCGCTGTGTAGCGGTTTGCCCTGTTATGATCGTCCCAGTTTTGGCTGGCCATAAGTACAGGGGCTGCCAGTAGGCACACGGCTATAACAACCGGCCCGGCTACTTTAGGGGCGAAATATTTTGTAATGGCTTCATAAATGGCATATACGCCAAAGCCCAGCCACATGGCAAACACATAAAATGAGCCTACAAGGGCATAATCCCTTTCGCGGGGTTCAAACGGCCTTTCGTTAAGGTATATTTTAAGGGCAAGGCCGGTAAATAAAAACAACATAAGCAGTACATAAAAGCTTTTTGCGTCTTTATTAGCATGCCATACCAAACCTATTAAGGCCAGTATAAGCGGTATAAAGTAGTAGGTATTGCGGCCTGCATTGTTAAGCTGGTCAGACGGGAGGTTGTCCTGGCTGCCTATGTGCAGTTCGTCTATCGGCGTAATGCCCGACAGCCAGTTGCCATCAAGGTCGTCATATTTACCCTGGATATCATTTTGCCTGCCCACAAAGTTCCACATCAGGTAGCGGCCATACATATAGCCAAACTGGAACTCTACCATAAACTTCATATTGTCGAAAAACGAAGGCTTTTCGATAATAAGGTAGCGGCTGTATTTGTTCAGGAATTTGCCGTAATCGTCATAATCAATGCGCCCAGAGCGGAATTCGGCCTGAAACTGGGCTACGTTTTGCTCCATTTCTGCACGCGCGGCGGCAACGGCCTGGGCCACCTGCTCATCGTCCATCTGGTCTATGGGCGCGCCCATGCGGTACAGGTCGTCTACATAATCTACAGCAGGGTCTATCCTGAACTCAAGCGGTCCCGTAAAACTCATGTAGTTTGCAGCGTTATCAGGGCTCCACATGCGGGGCATAAAGCCTTTGTGGTTATCGTCGCTGTTTTGTTTGGCATTCTTGTAGTTATTTACAACAACATATTCGCCCTTTTTATAGTCACGTTGGTAGTTGGGCTTTTCGTCTTCATAAGGGTTTTCTTTGTCGAGTTCGCTGTAGGTATCACTATACATGGGGCCGTAAAACAGCTTTTGCTCGCCATACTGCTCGCGGTTGTAATAAGCCAGTACCTCGGCGGCATCGCTGGGGTTGTTCTCGTTAATTACCACATTGGCATTGGCACGTATGGGCAGCATGGTCCAGGTGCTAAAGCCTATAAAGATAAACAGCACGCACAGCAGTATGGTATTTGCCATGGCATACGACTTCGCTTTTGTGTACCGTAATCCGAAATAAAACAGGGCTATGATGGCAAGCAACATGAAAATGGTGCCCGAGTTAAACGGCAGGCCAAAGGTATTTACCATAAAAATTTCGGACTTGCCGAAAAGCGCCATGGTAAACGGCAGCAGTAATTTGAATATAAATAACAGTATCGCTATAATTACCACATTAGCAATGATAAAGCTTTGTGTGGTAACGGTTTTGTGATTTTTAAAGAAGTAGATAAACCCGATGCTGGGTATTGCAAGAATAGCCATAAAGTGCACCCCGAAGGATAGCCCCACAACCAGCGAGATAACCAGCAGCCACTTGTTGCCGCGGTGGTTGTACATATCGAGCTCCCAACGGAGTCCCAGCCAAAGCAGCAGTGCTATAAATAACGATGCCATGGCATATACCTCGGCTTCGGTTGCGTTGAACCAAAAACTATCGGTAAAGGTAAAGGCCAGCGCCCCTACGGCAGAAGCGCCCAGTATTGCAACGGCATTGTCTTTAGTTAATTCGGCATATTTAGACACCACAGCCCGCATTACTATCGTGCTCGACCAGAACATCAGCAGTATGGTAAAGGCGCTCGAAAATACCGAAACCATGTTTACCATCAGCGCTATCTTATCGTCTGAAGGTGCGAACATGGCAAATATAGCGCCCAGCATCTGGTACAGTGGTGCACCCGGCGGATGGCCTACTTCCAGTTTTTCGGCAGTGGTAATATACTCGCCGCAGTCCCAAAAAGCAAGGGAAGGCTCTACGGTAAGCGAGTAAACAAGGAGTGCAATGGAAAAAACCGACCACCCTAAGATGGTGTCCCATTTCCTGAAATTGAATGTTGTCATGTATGCTGAATTGACCTATGGTATTAATTCTCTTGCAAAGAAACTATTTTTTTGCTAAACCTAAAGGGATAAGGTGTTTTTTAATGATAAAAGCCTTTGCGAAACTTTGCGCCTTCTTTGTGTGACTTTGCGAAATATATTACACAAAGAAGGCGCAAAGGGACACAAAGTTATTGCTGAACCAGAGAAATAAAAATCAAACTACATCTCCTCTTCCCTACCGAAACGCGCAAACCAGCCATTACATTCGTTAAACTCTTTTTTGGCTTCGGCATACATTTGGGTATCGTTGTTTTCCTGCATTACCAGCAGCAAGCTGCGGTAACGCTCTATATCGGTAACAATGTTGCGGGCTACGCTGTTTTGCTCAGGTGTGGGCAGCGAGCGGTAATAGCCCAGGGTGTCTTTGTATTTAGAAGTCAGTTGCGCAAGCAGCTTACGCGCCTTTTCTTTTTCGCCTACCTGGTAGTAGCCCCCGGCAAAAGGCTCAGCAAGGGTATAAAAGCCAAATACATCTACCGGCATTTTTGTCATGGCAAGCTCTATAACCTCTTTCGCCTTAGCGGTTTTCTTTTCTTTAATCAACGCGTCCATTAGCCTTGCCATCGTGGTACGGAAGGCAATACCGTTATGGCGCGTTTGCGGGTCGTGGTAAATTTTAGTGCTACCCATATTGCCCCAGTCCCATTTCTTAACGGTATCGTAGCTTTTTTCGGTATCTACATAGCCCATATCCAGCATGCTACTTTCTTCGGTAAACGGCGTTTTTACGGGAACCAGCTTATAGGCCATACCCTGCATTTGCAGGTAGTCGCGCATCCAGGCAAAATCGGCAGCGTCATTAGTGCGCCCTGCAAAGTAAATAGGGCGGTTCCAGTTGTTGTTGCGGATGATATCGAGCATTACCATATTGCCTTTATAAATGGCATCCTGCGGCAGGTTTATTTCCAATTGTTTTACGATAGCGTCGAATTTATACTGTGGTACAATCCTGTTTTTAATAATCGTATCGCGGTTAACCGGTATGCTTATTTTGTTTGTCGGGTAGGTATAGGCCATTTGCCCGTTGCGCAGTTCTGCCTTGGCACGCTCGTCTTCCAGGTGGGTAAATTTTATAAAAGTGTCTATATCAATGCGGTCTTCCGTTTTCGGGTTGTACAGCAAAAAGTCGCGTGTACCTGCCCGGTATTCTTTATGTTCATATGATATGGGCAGCGGCGCCGATTGATACGCGCGCTGCTTCATCATATCGATATACCAGTCGGCATGCAGCAGTGTGGTGCACACTATGCGCACATCGGTACGATAGCCTTCTACCTCCTGGGCATACCACAGCGGGAAGGTATCGTTATCGCCTATGGTAAACAGTATGGCATTCGGGTCGCAGGAGTCGAGGTAGGCTTTGGCCATAGCCACGGCGGTATAGCGGTCAGAGCGATCGTGGTCGTCCCAGTTTTGGGTGGCCATCAGCACGGGCACCCCAAGCAACAATGTGGCAAACGCGGCAGGCAGCGCAGGCCTTACAGCGATGGCAGGCGCATACCTCAGTACTGCCCTTAACACGGCAAACGCACCAAAGGCAATCCACATGGCAAATATGTAGAAGGATCCCACCAGCGCATAGTCACGCTCGCGTACTTCAAAAGGTTTTTCGTTAAGGAATATTTTCAGTGCGATGCCGGTAAACAGAAACAGCATCAGCAGTACATAAAAGCTCTTGGCATTTTTACGGGCATGGTATACCAGCCCGATAACACCCAGTATAAAGGGCAGCATGTAGTAGAGGTTGCGGCCTTTGTTGTTAAGCATGTCTTCGGTAAGGCGGGTTTGCGAACCCAGGCGTGCTTCGTCTATTACATCAATACCGCTCATCCAGTTGCCGTTCATGCTGTCGTATAATCCCTGCTCGTCGTTCTGCCTTCCGGCGAAATTCCACATCAGGTAGCGTGCATACATGTAGCCAAACTGGTAATCAAACATAAAGGCCATGTTTTGGGCAAAGCCTGGTTTTTCTACAATAAGGTACCGGCCATAATGGCGCAAAAACTGGTCGTATTCCTCGTTGCCTATATCGCCGGTTGCGTAAGCCGACTTAAATTCGGCAATCACTTTTTCCAGCTGTCCGCGTGCCTGGCCCATTGCCATGGCGGCTTCTTCGGGCGCATAGTTTGAAATGTCTACACCGCCCTCGGCAAGGTCGCGGCTAAAGTCGTATTGCGGGTCTATTTTAAATTCCGGTGGGCCGGCAAATGCCATATAATTGGCGGCACTTTTTTCCTGGTGCATACGCGGGAGGAAGCCTTTGTGCGCGTTGTCGCCGTTCTGTTGGGTCTTTTGCCACTGGTTTACAATCTCGTAGCGGCCGGTTTTGTAATTGCGCTCGTAGTTTGGCTTGTCATCCACATACGGTTCGTCTTTATCAAGCCCGGAATAGGTATCAGTATACAACGGGCCGTAAAGGGTTTTCTGTTCCGGGTATTGCTCGCGGTTGTAGTAGGCAAGCAGCTCGGCGGCATCCTGCGGGTTGTTTTCGTTTAATACCACGTGGGCATTGGCACGAATGGGCAACATAATCCAGGACGATGCGCCTATTAGTACAAACAAGATACACAGTATTGCTGTGTTGTATAAAGGGAGTTGCTTCCTGCGTGTGTAGCGAAGCCCATAATAAAACACGGCGGCAAGCGCTAAAAAGGCAATGATGGTACCGGAGTTAAACGGCAGGCCGAAGGTGTTTACCATAAAAATTTCGGTTTTACCAAAGAACGCCATCGTGTATGGCATCAGGAAGGCAAACACAAAAAACAGCAGCAGTATAACCAGTATATTGGCTACGATGAAGTTTTTTATGGTTATTTTTTTGTAGTTTTTAAAGTAATAAATAAGCCCCAGCGACGGCAGCGTAAGCAGCGCCATAAAGTGCACACCAAACGATAGCCCTACCAGAAGCGCGATTAAAAACAGCCAGCGGTTGCCACGCGGCTGGTGCATTTCGGCACCCCAGCGCAGGCCGGCCCATAATATTAGCGCTATGAATAATGATGCAAGCGCATATACTTCGGCCTCTACAGCGCTGAACCAAAAGCTGTCTGAAAATAAAAACGCAAGGGACCCCACTGCCGATGCGCCCAATACCACAAAGGCGTTTTTGCGGTCGGTAACTTCGGTTTTAGTTACTTCACGAAGTAATAAGGTGAGCGACCAAAACATAAAGAGGATGGTAAACGCGCTGGCCAATACCGAAACCATGTTGATGGTAAGGGCTATTTGCTGCGGCGATGCGGCAAAAGAAGCTGCGGCGGCACCCAGCATCTGGAACAATGGCGCACCCGGCGGATGGGGTATCTGCAGCTTGCTGGAAGCCGATAAATATTCGCCGCAATCCCAAAAACTAATAGTGGGCTCTACCGTAAGGCGGTATACCAGCAGGGCAATGGAAAAAATTATCCATCCGGCAATAGTGCTGTTTTTTTTGAAGTCAAAGTGTTTCATATTGGCAGGCAATTGGTTAAGGATGTAACGGGCGATATGCTAAAACGCCCAACTAAAGTAACGTAAAAGTTTTGAAAATATTTTTTTGTCTAAAATTTGGAATAAATAAAATATGTGCTACATTTGCACCCGCAATGAAGCACAATTGGTCTATGGTGTAATGGTAACACTACTGTTTTTGGTGCAGTCGTTCAAGGTTCGAGTCCTTGTGGACCAACAAAAAACCTCCTACTTTGGGAGGTTTTTTTGTTTTAGGAAAGTTTGAAGAAGCGGCTTCCTTCTAAGCCCCTTAGCGCCTCAGCCCTTCAGCCCTTTCACTAAGATATAACATTCGTTTAAGCCCATTTTCTTTTAGTTCTAAGTATCTTTAAGGGAAAATGCCCTTAACATGAAAATACTTATAACCGGCACCACAGGCTACATAGGCAAGCGCCTTATCCCTTTTTTACTGGAAGCCGGACACGAACTCATGTGCAGCGTGCGCGACCTGGGCCGTGTGCCAAAAAAGTTTAAAAAAATACCCCAGATAACTTTTATCGAAATTGATTTTCTAACGTATGATGCCTCGGTTACGCTGCCGCCGGATATTGATGTGGCCTATTACCTCATGCACTCGATGTCAACTTCTGCTGATTTTGATAAACTCGAACTTACCTGCGCGGAGAATTTCAAGAAGTATACAGCCAATACAGGGCTTAAGCAGGTAATTTACCTGAGCGGCATTGTTAATGAAGACGAACTCTCTAAGCACCTGCAGTCGCGCAAGGAGGTAGAAGAATCCCTCGCGGGGGGCAACTATGCGCTTACCACATTTCGCGCGGGCATAATAGTGGGCAGTGGCAGCGCTTCGTTTGAAATTATACGCGACCTGGTAGAAAAACTACCCATAATGGTTACGCCCCGCTGGCTTGATACTAAAACCCAACCCATAGCCATACGCGATGTGTTACTGTACCTGAGCAGGGCCGCAGGCGATGAACGCTTGTTTAACAACAACTACGATATTTTTGGCCCCGATGTGCTTACCTATAAAGAGATGCTGCTGGAATTTGCCAAAGTACGTGGCCTGAAACGTACTATTATAACACTGCCGGTAATGACGCCCAAGCTGTCGTCGTACTGGCTCTATTTTGTAACCAGCACTACTTATAAGTTGGCCGCCGCATTGGTAGACAGCATGAAAATTGAGGTAATAGGGCGCGAAAGCAACATATCCCAACTTTTAAATGTGCAGCCCATCAGTTACCATGAGGCTATGGTAAAGGCGCTGTCTATAATTCAGCAGGACAGCACACCATCAAGCTGGAAGGATGCCATGGTGGGCAGCCGTTTCAAGGAAAAGCTATCATCTTATATAACGATACCAGAGTATGGCGTGCTAACGGACGTAAAGGAGCGCAAAATTACCGATGAGGCTGATGTAATTAACCGCATCTGGGCATTAGGGGGTGCTACCGGCTGGTATTACGGTAATTTTTTATGGAAGGCACGCGGTTTTCTTGACCGTATTTTTGGCGGCACGGGGCTGCGGCGCGGGCGCACCAGCCAGGCCGACCTGCAGGCGGGCGACGCGCTCGACTTCTGGCGGGTGCTGGAAGCCGATAAAGACAAAAAACGCCTGCTGCTCTATGCCGAAATGAAACTACCCGGCGAGGCATGGCTTGAATTTAAAATTAAAAAAGACGTGCTGTATCAAAATGCCGTCTTCCGCCCAAAAGGGTTATGGGGCCGCATGTACTGGTATGCGGTACTGCCGTTTCATTATTTTATATTTAACGGGCTTATAAACAACCTGGTTAAAGGCAAGGAAAAGTAAGGTGTATCTCAACTGCGCAACGGGTATTTAATTCATGTATAAACTTCGTAACTTTGTCCTCCCACGTCTTTATGACTTTATAAACGTTAGACTTTACGACTAAAAAATTGATCTCTAAAAACACTATAGATACCGTTTTTGAAACCGCCCGTGTAGAGGAGGTAATCGGTGATTTTATAACTTTAAAACGCTCGGGAACGAATATGAAAGGGCTAAGCCCGTTCAGTAACGAGAGGTCGCCGTCGTTTATGGTATCGCCCGTAAAGCAGATATGGAAGGATTTTAGCTCGGGCAAAGGAGGTAACGCTGTTGCCTTTTTAATGGAGCACGAGAAAATAAGCTACCCCGAGGCCATACGCTACCTGGCACGAAAATATAATATTGAGATAGAGGAAACCGAGCAAAGCGACGAACAAAAGGAACAAGCCAACGAAAAGGAAAGCATGTACCTGGTGGCGGAATATGCCCAGAAGTACTTTCAGAATACATTGCATACTACTGACGAAGGGCAGTCGGTAGGCTACAGCTATTTTAAAGAGCGCGGCTTTACGGCCGATACAATTAAAAAATGGGGCCTGGGCTATTCGCCTGAAAAATGGGATGCCTTTAGCGAAGATGCGTTGGGCAAGGCCTATAAGCTGGAGTACCTTGAAAAAGTTGGCTTTACCATAGTGCGTGAAGATGGCCGCATGGCCGACAGGTTCCGAGGGCGGGTAATGTTCCCTATACACAGCATGAGCGGCAGGGTACTCGGTTTTGGAGGGCGTATATTGGGCAACGATAAGAAGGTGGCCAAGTACCTCAACTCGCCCGAAAGCGATATTTACCACAAGAGCAAGGTGCTGTATGGCATTTTCCATGCCAAGCAATCAATTGCCAAATTAGACAACTGTTATTTGGTAGAAGGCTATACCGATGTGATACAATTGCACCAGGCCGGTATAGAGAACGTGGTGGCATCAAGCGGAACGGCCCTTACGCCAGACCAGATTCGCCTCATTAGCCGGCTTACCAAGAACATTACCGTGCTTTTTGATGGCGATGCCGCGGGCCTGCGTGCCTCGGTAAGGGGTATCGACCTGATATTGGAAGAAGGCATGAATGTAAAAGTCTGTACTTTCCCTGATGGGGACGACCCGGACAGTTTTGCAAAGCGTACCCCGCACGACGAACTTAAAAACTACCTCGAAAATAACGCTAAGGACTTTATACAGTTTAAGGCGTCGCTATTAATGGGCGAAGCTAAAGCCGACCCCGTAAAAAAAGCAGGCCTTATACGCGATATGGTGGGGAGTATTGCTAAAATACCCGACCGTATACAGCGTGAGGTATATGTGCAGGAAGTGTCGCGCATTATGGACATCAGCGAGCAGGTGCTGGTGAGTACACTTGCGCAACTGATAACCAAAGACATTGCCGAAGCCAATAAAAAAAATAAGGAAGAACGACAGGCACAGGCTATGAAGCCTGTTACTGATGAGGAAGCGGCGGTGCAGGACCGCGTAAACATACTTGACCGGCTGGAACGTAAGATTATAGGAATATTGCTATTGTATGGCGGTACCGAGCAGGATTTTGAAGATGTGTACATAAAATATGATGAGTTTGGCAAGGAGTACGAATACGCAGAAAAAAAGACCTATAAGGTATACGAACGTATTTACCTGAACCTTCAGGAAGACGAAATACAGTTTACCAATCCACTTTTCCGCGACCTTTACAAGGCCATTATTGATTATTATGTGGCGCACCCCATAATGGTTGTGGATGAGTTTTTAAACACCCTTGCACCCGAACTGCAACCTGAAGCTGCGGATATTTTTATGCAGGATGAGCGCTACCACCTGCACGAGTGGGAGGAGAAAAAGCAGATACCTGTTAAAAATAAAGAACAGAGTGTTAGCGCATACGCCACAGAGCATATTATCGACCTGCGCTGGCTGCTGCTGGGCCGCCTTATACAGGATCTTAAAATGCAGGTAAGCCCCGAAGCCGATAATATGGAAATACTGATGAATGTAAACGACTACAACACACTGGTTAACTACCTTTCGCGGAAAATAAGCAGGCTGCGGAGTACATTTTATTAGTAAAATTTCTGGTTTTCAATATTCCACAGCAGTAAGGGATACTAAATGAGCCGGTTTGTTATTGATAAAATATGTACCAATAGTGGCTTAGTTTAAAATGTATATCTTTGCATTAATCATTAAGTATGGTACCTTTTAATTAAAAATAACCTCCCTACAATAACTAACCTGTTCAGGAAATATGAAGCCGAACGGGCATTTTTGTTTGGCAGTGCCGCAAAGGGCAATTTTAATGAGGAGAGCGATGTAGATTTTCTTTTTAGCTTTCCGCAGGAAATGGATTATGAAGTATATGCCAATAACTATTTAGGCCTACTGCATGAACTTCAAAGCCTGCTGAAAAGGGATGTAGAACTGGTGGCAGAAAAAACCCTTAAAAACCCTTTCCTAATAGAAAGTATTGAAGAAAGTAAAATTCAGTTGTTAGGATAGCTATTTTTAGAGTCTACTCTACCAAAATCAAGATAGAATTTTTTGCGATTTCTACAGTATTTGAGTGAAGCACAATCTTAAATCTACCCTCTGAAATCTGAAATGACTATCTTTACCCCCTAATAATGTAAGCCATGAAAATAAATACTGCCGAGTTTATAGTAAGCAATTCTGAAGTAGCCAAGTGCCCTAACGAACCGTTGCCGGAATATGCCTTTATAGGCCGTAGTAACGTGGGCAAGTCATCGCTTATAAACATGCTTACTAACCGTAACAGCCTGGCAAAAACATCGGGGAGGCCGGGTAAAACACAGCTTATAAATCACTTTAAAATAAATGCAAACTGGTACCTGGTCGATTTACCCGGTTATGGCTACGCGCGCGTATCTAAATCTGCCAAAGAGGTTTTCCAGAAATTTATTACCGATTATTTTGAAAGGCGCGAGCAGCTGGTGTGCGCCTTTGTGCTGGTAGACATTCGCCATGAGGCGCAAAAGATAGACCTGGAGTTCATTAACTACCTGGGTGAGGCCGAAGTGCCGTTTTGCATTATATTTACAAAGGCCGACAAAATAAGCAAAGGTAAAGTGCAACAGCACATAGCCGCCTATAAAAAACAGGTAATAGAGAACGGCTGGGAAGAAATGCCGCAGCATTTTGTTACCTCATCTACCGAGGCTACCGGCCGCGACGAAGTACTTGCCTACATAGATAATGTAAACGACGGTATTTTTAAAAACCAGGGGTTTGTGTAGATATTCGTCTAAGAAATAGCATAAAAAATGCTTAGTTTAGGCATTATTTATGGCTTTGGTTATATCCATCAAAACGGTTATTTCAATCACCTTTTTGTGCATAAGGATTACCAGGGCCAGGGCATGCTCTATCAAAAAAGTGGGCTATTATTGTTATAATCAAAAAAGCCCTCCGGTTAAGGAAAGCTTTTCATTGGTCTAACTACTAAACCTACCGCTCGCGCGGCATAAACAACACAACTATCTTTAAAGCCTTGTAGAAAGGCTACTTATTTCGGCGCAAAAAGCCCCGCTTAAAGCAGGGCTTTCTTTGCAATACTGGCGGTCTGGACGGGACTCGAACCCGCGACCCCGTGCGTGACAGGCACGTATTCTAACCAACTGAACTACCAAACCAGCGTTCTTAATGATTAGTAGCGTTTTTCGATATCGCTAATTGTTTCATTATTACGGGTGCAAATATACGGCAGTTTTTGATTCCTGCAAGCATTTTTATAACAATCGCATAAATATTTTTTAGCATCCTACCCAAACTTTTGTTTCTCAACAAGGTAGGTAGTCAATATTTTTTCAAAACTTTCATGCACCGAAACCGGAACATACCTAATATGGTACTGGATACAGGTTTCTTCTACTTTTTTAAAATAGGCGGCAACGCGTTTTTCATACTCCTCTTTTACATTTTCGGCAAAGAGGTTTACTTCCTCGCCGCTTTCCAGGTCGATAAACTTGCGGGGTGCATTATCAAAATCAAAGTTAAATTCGGTCAGCCGGTCCGTTACATGAAACAGCACTACCTTATGCTTGTCGTGCTTTAAATGTTGTAACGCGTTAAACAGTGTCTCCTCATTACCGGGCTGAAACATATCGGTAAACAAAATAATCATGCTGCGGCGGTGCATCTTTTGTGCTATCTGGTGTAAAAACGTGGTGGTATCGGTATCTTTAGCCACGGGCGGTTCATCAAGCAGGTTCTCCAGCCTGTTTAGCAGCATGCGGTGGTGCCTGCCGCTGCCTTTCTCGGGGGCGTAATATTCATAACTGTTGCTGTACACACTAAGCCCCACAGCATCGCGCTGGCGCTTTAGCAAATCCATTAATACTGCCGAAGCCAGTACCGAAAACCCTATCTTACTTTCATAAAACTGCTGCCCGCTTTTTAATTTCGGGTAATGCATGCTCGATGAGTTGTCTATAATCAGGTGGCAGCGCAGGTTGGTCTCCTCTTCATAGCGCTTGCTGTACAGCCTGTCGGTACGCGCGTAGAGCTTCCAGTCGATGTTTTTAGTACTCTCCCCGGCATTGTATACCTTATGCTCGGCAAACTCAGAAGAGAAGCCGTGAAAGGGACTCTTGTGCATGCCGGAGATAAAGCCCTCTACAATTTGGTTGGCCAAAAGCTCCAGCCGCGAAAAAGCGGATATTTTTTCTAGTTGCGATTCTAACTTCATAATACCAAATATAGCAATTATTTGCATTGCGCTAAAACCGGTCTGCGTCAAATAAAAAAAACTCCCGCAACGGCTGCTGCGGGAGTTATAAATATGTATGCCAAAAAAATTAATACAGTGTGCCAAGGCTTGCCGCGTCAAAAGGCTTCAGCTGGTCAAAATGCCCGGCCTTAACCTTTTGCACCCATTGCGGGTCGTGCAAAACAGAGCGGCCCACCGCTACAAGGTCAAAGTCGCCACGGTCGTAACGGCGCAGCAGTTCGTCAAGGTTTGTGGCATCCGACCCCTGCCCGCCAAAGGCCCCTAAAAAATCGCCCGAAAGCCCTACCGAGCCCACGGTTATGGTAGGCTGGCCGGTTACTTTTTTAATCCACCCGGCAAAGTTAAGGTCGCTTCCCTCAAACTCGGGCTCCCAGTACCTGCGCTGCGACCCATGGAAAATATCTACTCCGGCATCGGCCAGTGGCTGTAGCCAGTTTTCCAGTTCGCCCGGAGTATGCGCCAGCTTTACGGTATAGTCCTGCTGTTTCCATTGCGATATGCGCAGTATTACTACAAAGTCAGGCCCCACGGCTGCCCTTATGGCTTTTACCACTGCCAGCGCAAAACGGCTGCGTTCTTTAATCGTTTTTCCGCCATACTCATCGGTACGGGTATTAGTCCCTTCCCAAAAGAACTGGTCGATAAGGTAGCCGTGCGCCCCGTGTATTTCCAGCGCGTCAAAACCTAAGTCCTTAGCGCTTTTTGCAGCATCGGCAAAAGCTTTAATAGTAGCCTGTATATCGTCGGTTGTCATGGTAGCCGGGCTTTCAAACGGCACCGGGGGCTGCCAACCCTGGGGTGTGTTGCCCACATGCCATATTTGCGGGGCTATGGCACCACCATTGGCATGCACTGCATCCACTACCTTTTGCCACTGGGCCAGCGCATCGCCATAAAAATCAGGTATATCCTTAAGGTTTTTAGAGGCAGGGCGGTTTATAACGGTGCCTTCGGTAAGTATCAGGCCTACTTCGGCTGCCGCGCGGCGTGCGTAATATTCGGTTATCTGTTCGTTAGGGATGCCGTCAACGGCAAAGGCGCGCGTCATGGGCGCCATTACAAAGCGATTTCGCAGGGTAAGGTTTTTATATTTAAACGGACTGAAAAGTGTTTCTAAACTCATAGTTGTTTGAAGTTACTATTTTTGAAAATAATCATTTTGTACGTGCCCGCTGTGATTAAGTGATACTACTCCTTTGCAGCAGGGCAAGGCGTAAGGCTAAAAAAAGCCCTAACTTTCGTCAGGGCTTTTTTTATGATCAATCAACTGCTTATGACAATAAAGCGTCGATAGCGGCAGTATAGGTTTGTTTAGGGGCAACGCCTACCTGGCGGCCTACCACCTCACCATTCTGGAATACCAAAACGGTAGGAATATTACGGATACCGTACTTAGCGGCAAACTCCTGGTTTGCATCTACGTCAACTTTGCCTACAACGGCTTTGCCTTCATACTCCAGGCCTATCTCTTCAATGATAGGGCCTACCATACGGCAGGGGCCGCACCATGCTGCCCAAAAGTCTACTAATACGGGTTTATCTGATTTTAATACTACTTCCTCAAAAGTAGCATCTGTTATTGCTTGTGCCATTATTTTATTCTTTTTTATTTATAGTAATAAGTTAAACAAAATTACAAATTATAATCTAAATCTTAAGTTAAACATATTGCTTTTAGCTATAGCTTTATAAACAAAACTTATCCGGTTAATTCAGTTTGAAATTTACCTGAAGTCTGTCTAGTTCCTGCAAAAGTTCGTTACTTATCTGCACTTTTAGCTTACGGCTTGGCATGGTAAGTTTGGTAACCACCTGTACGGTTTCGGTTTCTGCGGCTACCGGCGCTTCAATTTCTTCATCAAACTGCTCCTCATCCATATCATCGGTAACTTCCGTTTCCCGAAGTGTTACTTTTGCAGCGGCAACAGGTTCCGGCGCTTTCTTTACCTTTTCCAGTTCCATAACTTCAAAAGTTACCTGGTGCTCGCCTTTGTTGCCGGTAAACAGCTGGAACAAATTGGTTATAAGTTGTTCCTGTAAATCGATTACGTTAAACTGTATGATTAGTTTCTTGGCAAATGTAGTAAGCACATCCTGAAGGTACTGTATGGCTATAAACTGTAGGCGCGGTTCGCCTTTTTTGCCCTCGGCATTTGTCCACCCCTCGCGAACCATTACCTTTATAAAGGTAAAATTATTGCCTATAAGAAAGTGGCGGAACTTAAGGTACTCCTCTCCATATATCCGGAACTCATAACTCTCGTCATACCCTTCCAGCGTAAAGGCGGCCCAGCCCTTACCGTTCTTGGCTACCCGGTGCTGCACATTCGTTATGATACCGCCAAAGCTCAGGTTCTTATTTACATGCGGTTCCAGGTTTTTAAGCGACTCTAACCTGTGGCTGCAGAAATAGCGCATCTCAAACTTATAATCATCCAGCGGGTGGCCGGAGATATAAATGCCCACTACTTCTTTTTCTTTGGCAAGCTTTTCCATGGTGTTCCATTCTTCACAAGGCGGCACTACGGGCTCCGGTATCTGCACTTCGCTGGCTTCGCCAAAAAGGCTTACCTGGCTGGAATTCTCATTTTCCTGCGATTTAGCCCCGTAGCGTATGGCCTTTTCCAGGAAGCTTATGTTATCGCCTTCGTCAAGGTAAAAATACTGCGCCCGGTGGGTTTCTTTAAAGCAATCAAAACCACCCGAAAGCGCAAGGTTTTCAAAGGCTTTTTTATTGGCCGAACGCAAATCAATACGCTTAGCCAGGTCGAATATCGATTTATAAAAGCCGTTCTTACGGTTTTCTACGATGGTTTCTACGGCACCGGCACCTACACCTTTTACCGCGCCCATACCAAAGCGCACCGCCCCACTGTCGTTAACCGTAAACTTATAGTACGACTCATTAACGTCAGGCCCCAGTACCTGCAAGCCCATACGCTTACATTCTTCCATAAAAAAGGTAACCTGCTTTATGTCGTTCATGTTGTTGCTCAGCACCGCCGCCATATATTCTGCAGGGTAGTGCGCCTTTAGGTAAGCCGTTTGGTAGGCTACCCAGGCATAGCAGGTGGAGTGGCTTTTGTTAAAGGCATAACTCGCAAAGGCCTCCCAGTCTTTCCATATTTTTTCGAGCACCACAGGGTCATGGCCTTTGTCGGCAGCCTGGGCTACAAATTTTGGCTTCATTTTATCGAGTACGTCCTTCTGCTTTTTACCCATCGCCTTACGCAGTACGTCGGCCTCACCTTTAGTAAAGCCGGCCAGCTTTTGCGACAGTAGCATCACCTGCTCCTGGTAAACGGTAATGCCATAGGTTTCTTTAAGGTATTCTTCGCAGGCATCAAGGTCGTATTTTATCTCTTCTTCGCCATTTTTACGGCGTACAAAGCTCGGTATATATTCTAACGGTCCCGGTCGGTACAATGCATTCATGGCAATAAGGTCGGCAAATACGGTAGGCTTAAGGTCCTTCATGTACTTTTGCATGCCGGGCGACTCATACTGGAACACGCCTACGGTTTCACCACGCTGAAAGAGTTCGTAGGTCTTTACATCGTCTATGGGGAATTCCTCCGGGTCGAGGTCTATGTTGTGCTTGTATTTTACCAGCTTAACAGTGTCTTTGATAAGGGTAAGGGTCTTTAGCCCCAGAAAGTCCATCTTAAGCAGCCCCGCACTCTCTACCACCGAGTTATCAAACTGGGTAACATACAGGGCAGAATCCTTAGCGGTTGCTACGGGAACAAAGTTCGTAATATCATCGGGTGTGATGATAACCCCACAGGCGTGGATGCCCGTATTGCGTAGTGAACCCTCCAGTACTTTTGCCTGCTGAATGGTTTCGCCGGTTAGGTCGCCGCCATCCGCCATGGCAATAAGCTCGAGCACGCGATCGTATTCTTCAGAACGCAATGCACCTTTAAGGGCATTCTGGTCCATGCTGAATATCTTGGCAAGTTTCATATTTGGGATGAGCTTGGCTACCTTATCGGCTTCAAACAACGGAAGGTCGAGTACACGTGCGGTGTCGCGGATGGATGATTTGGCCGCCATGGTACCGTAGGTAATAATCTGCGCTACCTGGCTCGCACCATATTTATTAATAACATAATCCATAACGCTGCCGCGGCCCTCGTCATCAAAGTCAATATCAATATCGGGCATCGACACCCTGTCGGGATTGAGGAAACGCTCAAAGAGCAGGTCGTAGGCAATAGGGTCGATGTTAGTTATCCACAGGCAATAAGCCACCGCGCTACCCGCCGCAGAGCCACGCCCGGGCCCTACCGATACGCCCATGCGGCGTGCTTCGGCAATAAAATCCTGCACAATGAGGAAATATCCGGGGTAACCGGAATTCTCTATGGTTTTTAATTCAAAGTCAAGGCGCTCACGTATGTCATCGGTAATAACCTTGTAGCGTTTTAAAGCGCCTTCGTAGGTAAGGTGGCGCAGGTAGGCATTTTCGCCACGCTTGCCGCCGTCGGCTTCATCTTCTATCAATAAAAATTCCTGCGGGATATCGAACTTTGGCAAGAGAACGTCGCGGTACAGCGAGTAGTTTTCTACCTTATCGGTGATCTCCTGAATGTTTGCAATGGCTTCGGGCAGGTCTTTAAACAGCGACTTCATTTCGTCGCCATCCTTAAAGTAGTATTCATTATTAGGCAGCCCGTAGCGGAAACCCCGGCCACGCCCTTTTGGGGTAGCCAGTTTTTCGCCGTCTTTAACGCAGAGTAAAATGTCGTGCGCGTGGCTGTCTTCTTTATTTACGTAGTAGGTGTTATTGGTAGCAACCAACTTTACGTCGTGCTTTCGGGCCAGCTTTATGAGCGTATCGTTAACACGGTTCTCATCTTCCTGGCCGTGGCGCATCAGTTCTATATAAAGGTCGGCACCAAAGAGGTTTTTCCACCATATCAGGGCTTCTTCCGCCTGGTTTTCGCCCATGTTAAGCACCTTGTTAGGTATCTCTCCATACAGGTTGCCCGAAAGCACTATGAGGTCATCCCTATACTGCTCTATAACCTTTTTATCGACACGCGGTACATAATAAAACCCGGCAGTATAAGCAATAGATGCCATCTTGGCCAGGTTGTGGTAGCCTTTTTTGTTCTTGGCAAGCAACACAATCTGGTAGCCGTTATCCTTGCGCGATTTATCTTTATGGTCTTCGCACACAAAAAATTCGCAGCCTACAATGGGCTTCATCAACACTTCTGTTGCCTCCTCCCCTGCTTCAATAGCGGTGTTATTTTTGGCTTCGGCGGCTTTGTTATGGTTCATAACAGCGCTCACAAAATGGAATGCCCCCATCATATTACCATGGTCAGTCATGGCAACGGCAGGCATTTTATATTTGGCTGCGGCCTTTATCAGGTCGGGTACGCCAATAGTGCTTTGCAGCACCGAAAATTGCGTATGGTTATGCAGGTGTACAAAATCTATACTGGTAATGTCTATTTTCTCCGCAGGCCTTACGGTTTCAACAATCTGGGCGCCGCGAAGTTTTTCAAGGCGCTGGCGCACTGCCTCACTGGCTTGTTTGAGATTAATATGCTTAAGGCCTATCAGCTGTATGGGCTGCGGGTTTACCGTGCGAAACTCATGAAAGTAAGTAGGGTGTACATCAAGCTCTTCTTTTGTGAAGATTTCCCTTTTAACCAACTCAAGGAAACAACGTGTGGTTGCCTCAACGTCGGCTGTGGCGTTGTGCGCTTCGGCAAAGGGTTCGTTAAAAAGGTATTGGTGCAGCTCTGTTAGCGTAGGCAGCTTAAATTTACCGCCCCGACCCCCGGGAATTTTCAATAACTCGGCTGTGATTTCGGTACAAGTGTCGAGTACCTTCATTTTACTAAGCCGGCTATCTATACCATGCCTGTAAAACTCAGTTCCCATAATGTTCACGTCGAAGCCCACATTCTGCCCTACAATAAAAGATGCTTTTTCGAGCGCGGCGTTAAAGCGGCTTAATGCTTCGCCCAGCGCAATGCCCTGTTCTGTGGCAAGGTCGGTAGAGATGCCGTGGATGCGCTCGGCATCATAGGGTATGTTAAAGCCATCGGGGCGCACTATGTAATCCTGGTGCTCCAGCAGGCGGCCCATATCGTCGTGCAGCTGCCAGGCTATCTGTATGCAGCGGGGCCAGTTATCAGTATCGGTTATGGGCGCGTCCCAACGTTTGGGTAAACCGGTTGTCTCGGTGTCAAATATCAGGTACATAGCAACTGTTGGATTTTTGAAGCAGTTATAGGCAAATCAGCGTAAAAAAGTGCCTATTACAAAAATAGGTTTTTTAGTTGATTTGTGGGTGGGGTAATTTGTTAATTTGGGCGAAGTGGATTTGTAGTTTCGTTCATTCGTTAATTCGGCCTGAGTGTTCTCCAAATCCACGAATCTCCAAATCTACGAATCGACCCAAATAAAAAAACCGGCATAAAGCCGGTTTAAAAATATATTTTTGTGTATTTTTTTCAGTATTAGTAACGTCCGCCACGGTCTCCACCGCCATAGCCTCCGCCGCTGCCGCCACGGTTGTAACCGCCGCCACCGCCGCTGTTACGGTCTCCGCCGCCACCACCATAGCCACCGCTTCCGCCACGGCTATTTCGGTCTCCACTGCCACCACCAAAACCACCACCACGATTGTTGCTAAAGCTCCTTTTAGGCTGTTGTGGCCTTGCTTCGCTTTGATTAACAACAATAGTACGGCCGCCTACAGTAGCGCCATTAAGCTCATCGATTGCTCTTTGGGCTTCTTCTTCGTTTGGCATCTCTACAAAACCAAAACCTTTACTCCTGCCAGTCATTTTATCTGTAATAATTTTTACAGACTCTACTGGTCCATAAGCCTCAAAAGACTCTCTTAAATCTGCCTCGCCCAAACTGAACGGAAGGCTTCCAACGAAAATGTTCATAAAAAACGATTAAAAAATGTTTGTAAACGGTGTTTGTACTCCTGCCTGAAATAAATAAATGCAGGCGCTTTACAAATGTAACTTTATTTAATTACATACAACCTATTTATTTTAATTTAATATAATTTTAATATTTGAGTTTCAAAAAGATACAAAAAAAGCCCACGGTTGTAGCGGGGGCTTGTGTATTATGTGCTATAAAAGTTTGTTTAAGGTACTGCTACAACAATAGGCACTTTGTAGAACCATCCTTTTTGGAATGAAACTTCGTAGCCATCGCTGTCTACCGCTAAAAAGGTAAATGTGCCTGTAATATAGCGGCCTGTGGTGCCTGTAAGGTTAGTCTCCCTTGGGTCAGGGCTTATCCTTATCTGGCCGCCCGCAAGGTCATCCATTGTAGAATATTCATTAGAAATTCCGTCGGCAGAAAACTCAAAATGTGCCATACTGGTAGCGCTTCCACCCAGGGTATAGGTTCCCGGATCGGTGTCTGCTACCCTTAATACAAGGGTTTCAAAATCGCGGTGCGCTGTTACGGTAAGCGTATTGTCTGACCCTATAGTAGCTGTAAAGTCATCCGCCTTCCATACTTCATTATCCTTAAATCCCTGTACTGCGGGATTATTAAATTTAACATCGTCTTCACACGAAGCAAAAACAATCATTACCAGTAAAAGCGACAAAATTCTTTTCATTATATTTAATCTTAGAAGGGGTAACTCAAATTTTACAACGACAAAAATAGTTTTTTATAGAATATATCCTAATCAAAATGTAATAAATCATAATAAAATTTAAAAAAATAAATTTAATGCGTTGGTAAAAATCATAAAATCGCCTGTTTTAGTTATTTGTATTAATGTTTTTAATATATTTGCACCCTAAAATTAACAGGGGTCGGGAACCCCACAAAATCTTAAAAAGATGCCTGTAAAAATCAGATTACAAAGACACGGTAAAAAAGGAAAACCTTTTTACTGGGTTGTAGCGGCTGACAGCCGTTCTAAAAGGGATGGTAAATTTCTTGAAAAATTAGGAACTTACAACCCAAACACTAACCCTGCTACTATAGAGCTAAACGTTGACAGTGCTGCCCAGTGGCTGCACAACGGCGCACAGCCTACAGATACTGCAAGGGCTATACTATCTTACAAAGGCGCTTTACTTAAACACCACCTTGATGGAGGCGTGCGTAAAGGTGCACTTACACAAGAGCAGGCTGACGAAAAACTGGCTAAATGGCTTGACGAAAAAGCAGGTAAAGTAGACGCTAAGAAAGGTAACCTTTCTGACGCTAAAGCCGATGCTAAAGCTAAAGCCTTTGAAGCTGAGAAAAAAGTTAACGAAGACCGTATTGCTGCGGCAAAACAGGCTGAGGCAGATGCAATTGCTGCCGCTAACCCTGTTGCTGAAGAAGTTGCGGATGAAGAAACTGCTTCTGAAGAAAACACAGAAGAAACCCAGGCTTAATTTATTATTGGCGCCATGCGTAAAGAAGATTGTTTCTATTTAGGCAAAATCGCCAAAAAATTTAGCTACAAAGGTGAGGTACTGGCCTGGCTGGACACCGATGACCCGGGGTATTTTGAAGATATGGAATCAGTGTTTGTTGAAGTAGACAAACACCTGGTTCCATTTTTTATTGTTAGCAGCCGCATACACAAAAACGACTTCCTGCGGATAAAATTTGAAGATATTGACAGCGAGGAAGAAGCCGACAGAATAATGGGCTGCGGCGTTTACCTGCCCCTTACCATGCTGCCCAAGCTGGAGGGCGATAAGTTTTACTTCCACGAAATTATAGGCTTTACCGCATCAGACAAGCGCCTGGGCGACATAGGCATTATTGTAGGCGTAAACGACACATCGGCACAGTCCCTTTTTGAAATTAAAAAAGGCGACATAGAGATACTCGTACCTATGATAGACCATTTTATTGTAAAAGTAGACCGTGAAAACAAAACCATTTTCCTGGATACGCCCGATGGGCTCGTTGATTTGTATCTTGGATAGTTTAAAGTTTCAGGTTTAAAGTTGCTTACTCATACAGGTAAATTGTTTCAGGTTTAAAGTTTCAGGTTGCTCATTCAGCCCAAAATTTAAAATATAGAATTTAAAATAGTCTTAGGTCTATTATCTATCATCTCTCCGTCTTCAATTTAAAATATAAAATTCAAAATTTAAAATAACAAATTGTTCCACTTCAAGCAATTCTCCATACAACAGGATAAAACCGCCATGAAGGTAGGTACCGACGGCGTACTGCTGGGCGCTTGGGCTCCCGTGGCGCACAACCCCTATTCCGTTCTCGATATTGGGGCGGGAACGGGACTCATAGCCCTTATGCTGGCACAACGCACCAGTGCGGAGCAAATTGATGCCATAGAGATAGACGGCGACGCTTACGAGCAATGCGTAGATAATTTTGAAAACTCCCCCTGGGCCGACCGCCTGTTTTGCTACCACGCCGGGCTGGACGAGTTTATGGAAGAGCCGGAAGATGAGTACGACCTTATTATAAGCAACCCGCCTTTTTACACCGAAGATTATACCAGTGGCGATGCCCAGCGCGATGCCGCCCGGTTCAATACGGCATTACCCTTTGAAGACCTTTCCGAAGCAGCTGGTATACTATTAAGCGAAAACGGCGTGCTGGCCGTAATTATCCCTCATAAAGAAGAAGCACGGTTTAGAGCACTGGCACGCGAGGAAGGCCTTTTTCCTTTTAAAATAACCCATGTAAAAGGCACCCCTGAAAGCGGCATAAAACGCAGCCTCATAGCCTTTAGCCGCAATGAAACCGATGATACTGCAATTGACGAACTAATTATTGAAACTGCCCGCCACCGATATACGGAGGAGTATATTGAGCTGACAAGGAATTTTTATGTGAAGATGTAAATACTTAACCACTACTCGCCCTTCTTAGGCTGGGGGGCTTCCTGAAACGCATGCAATGCAAAACTTGCCAGCCAGTGTTCGCCTTCATAATTGCCGTCTACCACGGCGGGGAGCGAGTAGTTAAGGTGCTTGTTGGCAAGGGCATTCAGGTGGCCCAGTTGTTTAGGGAATTGCTTTGCCAGGTGGTAAAAGTTCCAGGCGCGGCTAAAGTTGAGCCCGTCAAGATGCACCAGTTGTCCATCGGTACGGTCTGACACCTGGCCAGGTTTCCAGTTGTAATTTTTGTCGAACAGCCCCGTGGCAAAATCCTTCAGCCATTTCAGGAACTCTTTTTCCGGCATAACGCGCTGCATAATTCCTATCTCTTCCATACAGGGCGACAGGAAATCGGTACCGCTGGGTTCCCAGTCAAACGGGGCATTTCTATCATTTTTAAAAAGGCGCAGCGCATTTTCGCGGATGCTGTTTTGCAGCGGGAGGTTCCTGGCATGCACTGCATAATCCCAGGCGAAGGACAAGCCGAAAGCTGTGTTAGGGTGCGTACCCACACGCAGCGGGTAATTCAGCTTTGGCAAAAACTCGATATAACGTTCGGCTACAAGCTGGGTAAGCGGCAGCAGGTTTTGGGAGAGTTTTTTGGCGAAAGGTTCGTTGTAGGTATCAAGCTCCTGTTGCAGCTTGAGCAGCCATGCCCAGCCGTAGGTGCGCTCAAAAGATTTTTCATGTTTTTTGGTAAGGTATGCTACCTCCTGGGCAATGTTCTCTTTACTAAGGTTGGTGTTTAGCTTGGTTATTATTTCTTCACGATTCTCAAGGCTGTGGAAATGCTTTAGCAGATAGACCAGGCTCCAGTGCCCGTGCACGCTGGAGTGCCAGTCGAAGCAACCGTAAAAAGCAGGGTGCAGGGCTTTGGGGTTGGCAATCTCGGTAGCGTCGTTAATTAACTGTCCCAACTTATTAGGATATTCCTGTTGCAGGCATTTTAGGGGCAGTTTTGCCAGGCCGTTAGCGCGTTCGATAGTGAGCTGCTGTGCGAAAGACAGTGTTGTAGCAAAGAACAGGACAGAGGTAAAGATTTTCATGGTGCGGCTTTTTTCAAAAGTAAGAAAAATTCATTACGGCTGTTTGTAGCGATGTACAAAACAAACTTTGTAACTTCGCTACCTCTATATAATGCTACAACTACATGAGCCGACAAATAAAACTGATTTGGGATTTCCGTGGGCCGGATGGCGCTAAAATTGCTGAGCACCATGAAAAGCACCTAAAGGAATTTATAGCCCTAGAAAAACTGCCACTAAACAAAACGGGCTTTGATGTGCTTAATGATATGCATGCTATTGCGTGGATGGTAGTAACCGATGAAAACATGATACCCGTAAGGGATGCGCTTAAACCGCACAGGGGGGAGCTTCATGAAATCCCCTAACCCCCCAAGGGGGAACTCCGCAGAACTTAAAAACCCCGGCAACTAACAACTAAAAATCCTTATTTTTGCCCCATGCCAAAAGAACTCTCCTTACAGGTAGCCCCCGAAGTAGCCGCGCAAATGCCGCTGCTTATACCGCATGTGGCAAAACAACTTAGCGTTAGCTCCAGTGAAATAAAGCACATTGCCATTATAAAACGCAGCATCGACGCGCGCCAGAAAGCCATTAAGATAAACCTTAAACTGGCCGTATACCTTAATGAGGAGTACCATGAAACAACCATCCCGCTGCCGGAATATAAGGACGTGAGCAATGCCAAAGAGGTAATTATCATCGGCGCGGGCCCTGCAGGATTGTTTGGTGCGTTGCAATTGATAGAACTTGGCTTAAAGCCAATTGTTTTAGAGCGTGGCCGCGACGTGCAGGAACGCCGCCGCGACCTTAAGGCCATAAACCGCGACCATATTGTAGACGAAGATTCTAACTACTGCTATGGCGAAGGCGGTGCCGGAACCTACAGCGATGGCAAGCTCTACACCCGTTCTAAAAAGCGCGGCGATGTAGACCGCATACTCCAATTGTTTGTAGCATTTGGCGCTTCGCCCGAGATACTGGTGGAAGCCCATCCGCACATAGGCACTAATAAGCTCCCGAAGATTATCAAGGCGATGCGCGAAAAGATTACCGAGTACGGCGGGCAGGTGCTTTTTGAAACCCGCGTTACCGACATCCTTATTAAAAGCAGCGCCGTAACCGGGGTGGTTACCCAAAAGGGCGACACCATAAACGCCGACAAGATAATACTGGCCACCGGCCACTCGGCCCGCGATATTTTTGAATTGCTCGACCGTAAAAAGATATTTATAGAAGCCAAACCGTTTGCACTGGGTGTGCGTGCCGAACATCCGCAGGCGCTGATAGACAGCATACAATACAGCTGCGATTTTAATAGTGGCCGCGGCGAGTTCCTCCCTCCTGCCCCTTATGCCATTGTAAAACAGGTGGGCGGGCGTGGCATGTACTCGTTCTGCATGTGTCCCGGTGGGGTAATTGCCCCGTGTGCCACCAGCCCCGGCGAAGTGGTTACTAACGGCTGGAGCCCCAGCAAGCGCGACCAGGAAACAGCAAACAGTGGTATTGTTGTAGAACTTAAGCTGGAGGATTTTGCACCGTTTGCCAAATTCGGCGCCCTTGCGGGAATGGAATTTCAAAAGGCGATAGAGCAAAAGGCATGGCACCTGGGGGGGGAGACGCAGCGTGTACCCGCACAGCGCATGGTCGATTTTACCCAAAGCAAAGTTTCAGCAGATATACCTAAAACATCATACGTTCCCGGAACGACTTCGGTAGAGCTGGGGCAGGTATTCCCGGGTTTCCTTACACAAACGCTGCGCGAAGGCTTTACCGAATTTGGCAAATCGATGCGCGGCTACCTGACTAACGAGGCCATACTGCACGCGCCTGAATCGCGCACCTCATCGCCTGTACGCATTCCGCGTCATAATGAAACTTTAGAGCATTTACAAATAAAAGGCCTATACCCTTGCGGCGAAGGCGCCGGTTACGCGGGGGGTATTATCTCTGCCGCTATAGATGGGGAGAAGTGTGCTTTGAAATGTGTCGGTTAGTATATTAGAATTTTGGTATTTTGGTATTTAGACGGTTCGGTTCGGCTTATATGGAAATTAAGTAACTGTCTATAGTTGTAAAAAATTAAACCACATAGATACATAGCCCATGTTGCCTTTAAAGCTTTCATAGTAAAAGCTTCGCTTTACATAGCTATGTGCAGGATTTTATCCTCTATCCTTTCTTTTACGAGGCTATTAATCTATGTATCTATGTGGTTAAATAAAATTTCACTGAATACTTACTGAATCTGCAACGTCTTCAAACCCTCCAAATTTCCATTATAAATATTTACATCGACCGTTCCATCTATACCCTTAACCGAGCCTTTATCGGTAAACTGCCAGAAGAGCCATTCCTTGCGGATTTCTTCCTCAAAAAAACTGTAGTTGGCTATCCAGAGGTGGTATTCTGTAAATTCGTCCTTTAAAAAATCGGTGTAATAGCTTTCGCCACTATAGATAATAGGCTTCACGCCATAATGCGCCTCTACTTTTATTAACCACTTGCGCAGCCCGCTTTTAAGGCTGTCGATGCTTTGCACACCGCTGACCTTTTCGATATCAAGCACCGGCGGCAGGTCGCCCTTGCTTAGCTTTACCGTTTTAATAAAATTATCAGCCTGTTTTATCGAGTTTTCGTCGGGGCGGTAGTAGTGGTAAGCGCCGCGTATAAAGCCTGCCTGCTTAGATTGTTTCCAGTTCCGTTTGTATTTGGTATCAGTTCCGTCCAGCCCCGCTGAGGCGCGGATAAACACGAAGTCGAGCGGGATATCGCCTTTGGTGCGCTCAATACTGTCCCAGTTGATGTTGCCCTGGTAATGCGAAATATCAACCCCGAAAACACGGTCTTTGTGGCGGCTCACAATTTCGTAGAGGCGGAGGTCGCCTATTTTCTTCTTATCATTGGTAATTACGTCAATGCGCTTGTTGGCCTTAAAGCCCAGGTAATACAGCACCCCGTGGCGGTAGCGGTATATCCCGGCCACAATAAACGATAGCACCAGCAGCATCAGCGACCAGCGTAATATCTTAAACGGCGTAACTGTAGATGATGTTTTTTTTTTCCGTGCAGGAGTTTTCCGGACTGCCTTTGTGGGCGCGGTTGCCCTTACGGGAACTTTACGTTTCGGGGCGGCCATGCGGTAAGGTGTTAGGCTTTTTTAGTCCAGAGTTTGTTGTTTACTACTGATAGCAGCACATACAGCACAATAATAAGCGGTATGGCTATATATTGAAGCGCAAACAGCAATAGTATACTCAGTATAAGGAAACTAAATTGCAATTTGTTAGTTTCCCAGTTAAGGTATTTTATTTTTAATGAGAAAAGCGGTATTTCGGCGTTCATTACAAAAGCACTAAGCAAGCTTATCCCTATAAGAATAAAAGGATTGCTGAAAACAGGAGATAAAAAAGGATAGGTGTCGTTATAAGCAATTATGGGCAGGCTCATTATAAAGAGCGCGTTTGCCGGGGTGGGCAGCCCGATGAACGAATCGGTCTGGCGGGTATCTACATTAAATTTGGCCAGCCTGTAAGCCGCGCCTAATGTGATTATGAACCCTAAAAACGGCAGGAGCACTATGTAGCCAGAATCCCAGGTAAGGCCGGCATTGTCATCCATGGTGATGTTTTCAATCATTTTAAACATGGCCACGCCGGGTACAACACCGCTGGTTACCATATCGGCCAGCGAATCGAGCTGTAGCCCTAAAGGGCTTTGCACCTTAAGGGCACGTGCGGCAAAGCCATCCCAAAAGTCAAAAAATATGCCCATGCATACCCAAAAAAAGGCCATGCCCAGGTTAGCATTATATGCATAATCAAGGGCTATAAGCCCCGATGTGAGGTTTAAAAGTGTAATGATATTAGGGATATGCTTTTTGACAGACATAGCGGTTAACTTTTATCGGCAAAGGTAGTGAACTCGTTCTGACTTTTTTCAATTGGCTGCAAAATGTTCTTTTGCTATAGATTTTAGCCCTTTTCTTACTCCGTAGCGCGGCTATGCAGTGCAAAAAGAACTAAAATCTATAGCAAAACCCCTATTTTTCGCTTCAATCAAAAAAGCCGGAACGAATTCAGCACAATAAAGTTAATAGAAACTGAGTTTAGTAATTGAGATTTTTATATCATATTTGCACAAAATAACCGTGTTGGGAAAATTATTTACCGCCATACTTTTACTTACAGGCCTTGCCGCCACTGCGCAAACTACCCGGAAATACTCCAATGAATTTATGAGTATAGGGGTAGATGCCGCCGCATTAGGTATGAGTAATGCCGTAACTTCAAGCACGGGCGATGTAAATTCCGGCTACTGGAACCCCGCCGGGCTAATAGGCGTTAAAGACAAGCAGCTTGCCCTTATGCACGCCAGTTATTTTGCTAATATCGCCCAGTATGACTATGCCGCCTTTGCCATGCCTATAGATGACCGCAGCGCGCTTGGGGTCTCGGTTATCCGCTTTGGGGTAGATGACATCCTTAATACCACCCAGCTTATAGACGACCAAGGCAATATCGACTACAACCGCATCTCCCTTTTCTCAACCGCCGATTATGGTTTTACCCTAAGCTACGCCCGCAAGGCGCCGCTTGATGGCTTTACCTACGGGGTTAACGCTAAAGTGATTCGCCGCATCATCGGCAAGTTTGCAAACAGCTGGGGCTTTGGGTTTGATTTTGGCATGCAGTATGAAACCAAGAACGAATGGAAGCTGGGCTTTATGCTGCGCGACATTACCACTACCTATAATGTATGGGCCATAGACGAAGAAGAATTTAGCACGATAAGCGGCGCGGTGGCCGGCCAGAACCAGGAACTGCCCGAAACTACCGAGATTACACTGCCCAAGGCACAGCTGGGCGCTTCTAAAAAGTTTATGTTCCACAACGATTATAGCCTTATGGCGGCGGTAAACCTGAACATGCAGTTTGCCAAGACCAATGACATTGTTAACCTTGATTTTGTGAGCATCGACCCGGCCATGGGTTTTGAGTTTGGCTATATAGATATGGTGTTTATACGCGCCGGTGCGGGCAATTTCCAGAACGAAATGCAGCTTGACAACACCCAAAAGGTTGCCTTTCAGCCCAATATAGGCGTGGGGTTTAAATACCGCGGCGTGCAGGTAGACTACGCCCTTACTGACATTGGCGATCAAAGTGCTGCATTATATTCAAATATTTTTTCTCTTAAAGTAGATTTGGGTATCTTTAGGCACTAAAAATCCTTAAACCAAAAACATGCGTATCCTTCCCCTGTTACGATTGTTGGCGATTGTAGTATTGCTGGCCCTGCCGCAATATGCCCGAACGCAAACGCCCCTTAGCGGGCAAGCCTCCATCTCCTTACTAACCTGCGGCCCCGGCGACGAACTGTACTCTGTTTTTGGCCATACCGCAATCCGGGTACATGACCCTGCCACCCGTACCGACATAGTATACAACTACGGTATGTTCGACTTTGGCACCCCTAACTTTTACCTGAAATTTATTAAAGGCGACCTTAAGTATTATGTTGCGGCAAATAGCTATGCCGAATTTGTATCTGCCTATCAGTATTACGGCCGCGACGTTTTTGAGCAGCAGCTTAACCTTAGCCAGGACCAAAAACAGGCCATAGCAAATGAACTCGCCGCGACATTAATTTCGGAAGACCGTTTTTATACCTATAAATATTTTGAGCGCAACTGCACCACCATGGTGGGCGATGTACTGCAAAATAACCTGCCGGTAACCATCTCGCAAAAAAATGAAGATTCGGGCAAAAGCTACCGGAAGATTGTTATTGAAAGGCTGAAAAACAGTTTTTATGAAAACCTGGGTATCAGCCTTATCTTTGGTTATAAAACCGACGCAGAACTGCACAACCTCTTCCTGCCGGTGCACTTAATGCAGGGCATAGGCGGTACTAAATTAGCCGATGGCACACCGCTGGCGCAACCCGCGCAAACTGTTGTTAAGGGCAGTTTTGTGTTTGAAAAGTCGTGGTTAAACAATTACTATACTTATACTTTTATATGCCTGCTGCTTATGATATTCAGCAGCAATATAGCCGTAAAAAGGGTACTGTATACCGTTTTTGGCCTGCTGGGGGTTCTCTTTTGCTTTGTGGGCTTTTACTCCTTTCATGCAGAGGTAACACAAAACTACAACGTACTGCTTGTTAACCCATTGTTTTTACTGATGTTGTACTTTAGCCTTAAACGCAATGTTAGGGCAGAGCGAAAACTGAGTTATGTACTGCTGGTTATTATGGTACTGTATGTACTGTTTATGCTTAACAAACCGCACCTGTTTATCATGTTGCCTATTATAGCAGTAGTAGCCGTAATGCTAGTGCGCCAGGCCATACCGTTACAAGAAAAGGGTTGGCACAACTCGCATATTAAAACCAAAAAGCATGTGTAAAGCCAAATGCTTTCAGTATTTTTGTTAAAATTAAATATCCGTTGCCTTGCTGTTTTTTAAAAAAAAACCTAAAACTACCCTTGCCACCCTTATCCCCCAGGGCTATGTAGACATACATTCGCACCTGCTGCCCGGCATTGATGACGGTGCTACCGACCAGGAAAATTCGCTTACACTTATAAATACCCTGCGCGATTATGGTTTTGGGCAGTTTATAACCACCCCACACGTGCTTACCGGTGTATGGAATAATACTGCCGACGGCATTCGTTTAACGGAAAAAACAACACAGGAGTTTTTAAAAACCAAGGGCATTACGCATCCGTTTAAGGCCGCGGCCGAATACCTTATGGACGATGTTTTTTTGAAAAAATTAAAAAGCGAACCGCTGCTTACCCTAAAAGATAATATGGTGCTTGTAGAGATGAGCTACCTCAACGCTCCCCTGCAATTGTATGACGTACTATTTGACCTGCACATGGAAGGCTACCAGGCCATACTGGCGCACCCAGAGCGCTACCTGTTTTACCATAACAACCTCAAGGAGTATGATAAGCTAAAAAAGGCGGGCTGTAAGTTTCAGGTTAACCTGCTTTCGGTTACAGGGTACTATGGCAAGCATGTTGCTGATATTGCCGAAAAGCTGCTTAACGACGGCATGATAGACTACACCGGCAGCGATACCCACCACGAGCGGCATACTTCGGCGTTCCTTAACCCCGTACTGCTAAAAGATACCGCTCCGCTTGAAAAGGCCTTGAGGGCTAATGAGTTTTTTGGGGTGTAGGCTCCACAAATACTATATTGCCATAACCGATAATAAGTAATACCTTTGCAGCATAACATCACAAAAGGCCATTTTAACTAATGGCCTTTTTTATTAAGCAGATACTATGGCACATAAAGCAGGCTTTGTAAATATAATAGGCAACCCAAACGTAGGTAAAAGCACCCTGATGAACGCGTTTGTAGGCGAGCGCCTGTCTATCATTACCAGTAAGGCGCAAACCACCAGGCACCGCATACTGGGTATTGTAAACGGCGAGGAGTTTCAGGTGGTACTAAGCGACACGCCCGGCATTATTAAACCCGCTTACCAACTGCAAAGCAGCATGATGGATTTTGTAAAGACCGCTTTTGAAGATGCCGACATACTGATTTACATGGTTGAAATAGGCGAAAAGGAACTTAAAGACGAGGCGTTTTTTAATAAGATCGTCCACACCAAGATTCCGGTTATGCTGCTGCTCAATAAAATAGACACCTCTACTCAGGAACAACTGGAAGCGCAGGTACAGCACTGGCAGGAAAAAGTACCTAATGCCGAAATATACCCCATTAGCGCGCTTAAAAATTTTAACGTGCAAAATGTATTTAGCCGCATACTGGAGATACTTCCGGAATCGCCACCCTACTACCCTAAAGACGCGCTTACCGATAAGCCCGAACGCTTTTTTGTAAACGAAACCATACGCGAAAAAATACTGATGAACTACGATAAGGAAATCCCTTATGCGGTAGAGATAGAAACCGAGGAGTTTATTGAAGATGACAACATAATCCGCATACGTGCCGTGATTATGGTAGAGCGCGACACCCAAAAAGGCATCATTATAGGCCATAAAGGAGGGGCGCTTAAAAAAGTGGGCATACAGGCCCGCGAGGACCTAGAGAAATTCTTTGGCAAGCAAATACACATCGAAATGTTTGTAAAGGTTAACAAAGACTGGCGCAGCAACAATTATCAGTTGAGGAGGTTTGGGTATAATAACAAGTAAGTTTTTAAAGTCGAAAGTCTTCAAGTCGAAAGTTTGAAAGTCAGCTACACAGCACCTTTTAAACAACGGCTTTAACACAACAAATACCTCTAAAGTTTAAAAGTCAAAGGTCAAAAGCAGTGAAATTCAGGACATCCTGAACTTTATGACTTTAGACTTTACGACTTTATGACTTAAAATGACTACTTTTGCAAAAAATTAAAACAAGCTGATGAATAATATTGTAGCCATAGTGGGAAGGCCTAATGTAGGGAAGTCTACTTTTTTTAACCGCCTCATACAGCGCAGGGAAGCAATTGTTGACTCCGTTAGCGGGGTAACGCGCGACCGCAACTATGGAAAAAGTGAATGGAACGGAAAAGAGTTTTCGGTAATTGATACCGGGGGATATATAAAAGGAAGTGATGACGTTTTTGAGGCTGAGATACGCAGACAGGTAGAGCTTGCCATTGATGAGGCCGACGTTATAGTGTTTCTTGTTGATGTAGAGGAAGGCATTACGCCAATGGATGCCGAAGTGGCCAAGCTGCTGCGCAAGGTTACCAAACCCGTAGTAGTAGCAGTAAACAAGGTAGATAACTCAATGCGCGAAAAAGACGCGGTAGAGTTTTATAACCTGGGCCTTGGCGAATATTATACCATAGCGGGTATGAGTGGCAGCGGCACAGGCGAACTGCTTGATGCCCTGGTTAAGTTACTGCCCGATGCTGTAGCCCCCGATGAAAACGAAGTGGCACTGCCGCGCTTTGCCGTAGTGGGCCGCCCGAATGCGGGTAAATCATCATTTATTAACGCGCTTATTGGCGAAGACCGCTTTGTGGTTACCGATATTGCCGGTACCACACGCGATGCTATTGATACTACCTACAACCGTTTTGGGTTTAAATTTAACCTTGTTGATACCGCCGGAATCCGACGTAAGGCGAAAGTTAAGGAAGACCTTGAGTTTTATAGCGTAATGCGGTCAGTACGTGCCATAGAGCACAGCGATATTTGTATATTGGTTATAGATGCCACCCGTGGTTTTGAAGGCCAGGACCAAAGTATATTCTGGCTTGCCGAAAAAAACCGCAAAGGCGTAGTGATACTGGTAAACAAATGGGACCTTGTAGAGAAAGAAACCATGAGCACCCGTGATTACGAGGTTAAAATTCGTGAAGAGCTACAGCCGTGGACCGATGTGCCAATACTTTTTGTGTCCGCCATTACAAAACAGCGTTTGCTAAAAGCGCTGGAAACTGCCGTAGAGGTATTTGAAAACCGCAAGCAGCGCATAGCCACCAGCAAGCTTAACGAAACCATGCTGCCTATTATTGAAGCCATGCCACCACCGGCGCTAAAAGGCAAGTATGTAAAGATTAAATTCTGCATGCAGTTGCCTACGCCTACCCCACAGTTTGTATTTTTCTGTAACATGCCGCAGTATGTTAAGGAGCCTTACAAACGTTTCCTTGAAAACAAGATGCGCGAAATATATAACCTACAGGGCGTGCCCATAGACATCTATTTCCGCCAGAAATAATATAAGAAAACCGCAGTGAGAGCTGCGGTTTTTTATTTTCTATTGAATATCATTGATTTCTTACAATCTTATTGCACTTTGTAAAGCACTTGTGAAACATAACTACAAGAATACCTTCTCATAGCATACACTATTTTCTACCCCTGCATATTGCCCATAATTAGGAATTATAGTATACCCAGATTTTTTATATAGTGCTATGGCTTCAGGTTGTTTAAGTCCGGTTTCGAGCAGGCATTTGGTATAGCCAAGTTCGGCTGCCCAATGCTCCAGTGCTGCCAGTATTTCACCAGCTATGCCCCTGCCCCTGCGGTCTTCGGGTACATACATGCGCTTTACATCCATGGCTTCATCAGATAAGTGCTTTATGGCGCCACAGCCCACGGGAATAGTATCTTCGCAGGCCACAATTACGTATTTAATCGCTGTTACTTTATTAAACTGGTCGTAAAAAGCATGGTCGTCGCCATCGCGAATAGCGAGGTCGGCATCCAGTAGTTTTACAAGTGCAGTAAAATCAGCATCAGATGAATCGGTGCGTTTAAGAGTAAGCATATAAACAGTATTGAATAATAGTTGGGTACCTACCAGCTACCCGAAGAGCCGCCGCCGCCGAAGCCGCCGCCACCGCCGAAACCACCAAAGCCTCCACCTCCGGATGACCCACCCCAGCTGCCACCCGAATTTCCGCCGCCAAAACCGCGCCCCAGGCTGCTAAGTATAAGGATGTCGGCAAGGTCTATGCCTCCACCACGCCCGCCACTATTATTACCCTTGCCACGGCCCCGTGAGGCTATTGCAATAATTATGAGAATAATTATCCCCGCAAAAATAATTGAACCGAAACCGATGCCCTTATCAGATGATTTTTTATCGGCCTTATACTCGCCTGCCATAGCCTTAATGATAGCCGTAGTTCCCTTATCAATGCCAGAATAATAATCCTTCCTTTTAAATGATGGGGTAATTTCATTTTCAATAATAAGGCGCGATACCGCATCAGTAAGCAAATGTTCAGTACCATAACCCGTCTGGATAGTAACCTTCCTGTCGGCTATGGCTACAAGCAATATTATGCCATTGTCTTTGCCTTTTTGGCCTATTTGCCAGGCATGTCCTATATCGGTAGCATAACGTGCAATTTCTTCCCCCTGCGTGGTTTTAACAACCATTACAAAAAGCTCTGTAGAAGTAGAATCGTTATAGTTTTTTAGCTTTTCGTACAACTTTTGCTGTTGGCCTGCGCTCAACGTGCCCGTGCTGTCTATAACCGGTGGTATAAAAGAGGGCTTTTCAGGTATTTTTACCGCCTGCGCAAAAACCTGGGTGCTGCTTCCGGTAATAATAAGCAGGGCAAATAGTATGAACAATATTTTTTTCATCAGCTTTTCGAAATTTCATTAGGCAGTTCATCCTTATCATCTTCAGTGTATGGAAAATATGCCTTAAGGCGATCCCCCGCCCTGAGTATGCCTGCCGTTAGCCCCTCGGCAAAGCGGCCTTCTTTAAAATGACTTATCACAACATCACGGGTACAGTCCCAAAAATCTGCTTCCACGGCTTTATCTATACCTTCGTCGCCTATTATAGCAAACGTATGGTCTTTCACGCCTACATAAAACAAAACCCCGTTACGGGCGCTTGTTGCATCCATGCCTAAAACATGAAAAACCTCCTGATCCCTTTCGAGAGGAGGTTTTTTGCTATTGTTTCCGATATGAACCCTAATTTCCCCCGAAGTATTTTTTTCAGCTTCGCGTATAGCATTTACTATAGCCTGCTCTTCATCGGGAGTAAAGAAATCGTTGGGAGTGGCCATATTATTTAAAGTCAAAATTTACATTTGGAGCTTTTTCTGCGCCTGGGTCTGCTTTAAACCTTGCCATATCCTGAAAGCCAAACAAGCCTGCAAAAATCACGCTGGGAAAGCTATGTTTCTTTTTATCATAAACATTGACAGCCTCATTGTAGCGGTCGCGCGTAACATTAATACGGTTCTCTGTACCTTCAATTTGCGACTGCAATACTAAAAAGTTCTTGTTAGCCTTTAAGTCAGGATATCGCTCTACCGTTACAAGCAGCCTGCTTAATGCACCACCCGCGCCTGCCTGTGCCTGCTGAAATTGCGCCAGCTGCTCCGGGGTAATATTACTTGGGTCAACAGTAACAGCCGTTGCTTTTGACCGGGCTTCCACCACCTCTTTAAGTGTTGTACGCTCAAAATCGGCAGCGCCCTGTACCGTTTTTACAAGATTACCTATCAGGTCATTACGCCTCTGGTAACTACTCTCTACATTAGCCCATGCCGTTTGGGCATTGGCCCTTACACCTACAAGGCCATTGTAAGATACAATAATTAAAATTACTATTACACCTATAATCGCTGCGGCTACAATCCATTTTTTGTTCATGCTTACAGTTGTGTTTTTATATTAACCAGTTGTGTTTTTATAGCCTCTAATTTACGAATTATTTCAAAGGTATCCATGGTTTTCTTTTGGCCTTCTTTTAAATGCACCTTCGCGCCATCAAGCGTAAAGCCACGCTCTTTAACCAAATGGTATATCAGTTGCAGGTTCTTTACATCGTCGGGCGTAAACATGCGGTTGCCCTTGGCGTTCTTTTTAGGCTTAAGTATGTCAAACTCCTTATCCCAAAAGCGTATCAGGGAAGCATTTACATCAAATGCCTTAGCAAGTTCGCCTATGCTGTAATATCGTTTTTCGGGCAGGTCTAAGTGCATTTTAGTCGAGGGATTGATTTTCCTGGTTAGCTAATTTAGCAATTAAAACGTACTCTTTAGCAGAAATATTTCCGTAATAGAAGTTAAGTGGGTTTACCACCGTGCCATTTTTATGCACTTCGTAATGCAGGTGGGGCGCCTCGCTGCGGCCCGTGCTGCCCACATAGCCTATAATATCGCCGCGCTTTACATGCTTGCCGGCTTTTACCGCAAACTTGCTCATGTGCCCGTATAGTGTCTGGTAGCCAAAACCGTGGTTAATAAGCACGCGGTTGCCATAGCCCGACATTTTGTTATCGGCAGCGCTTACAACACCGTCTCCCGTGGCATAAATGGGCGTGCCGGTACGGGCGCTAAAATCCATACCGGCATGAAATTTACGGATTTTTGTAAAGGGGTCACTGCGGTACCCAAAGCCCGATGCCACCTGGCGCAGGTCTTCATTCTTAACCGGTTGTATGGCCGGTATGGCGGTAAGCAGCTTGGCTTTATCTTTAGCCAGTTTGGCTATCTCGTCAAGGCTCTGGCTTTCTATTACTATCTCTTTGCTCAGTACGTCGAGCCGTTTTGTGGTATTAATTACCAGGTCGCTGTTGTTATATCCCTCAAGTTCCTTATAGCGGTTAACCCCGCCAAAGCCTGCCTTGCGCTGCTCTTCAGATATTGGGGTGGCATTGAAGTAGGTTCGGTATACATTGTTATCCCGCTCCTCCACGTTGCTAATGGCTTCTTCCATAAGGGCGGCCTTGCGGTTGAGAATCTGGTACTGTAGTTTCATGTTCTCTATCTCGCGGGTAAGGAGCCTGTCTTTAGGGGTCTCAAAAAACGGCGTATTAAGCAGCGCCACAAAACACAGGAAGCCAAACAGTGCCGCCGCCGTAAGGAACAGCAGTACCACGCCTATTTTCTTTGCTTTTTTTGTCTTAATTTTAGTAAAGGCGAGCCTTTCCGGGTCGTAATAATATTTTGCCTTCGCCATGTGGTTAAATTATTCTATTTTTGCACCTTAACCGAAAAAACCGTGCCATGTGCACAGTGTGTAACAGGCAAATGTAATAAATGTTGCGCTTTTTAGTACGCCTTTTATGTGGCAAAGGTTATTTTAAATGTAATTTTGAACTAATAAAACAAACTTTCATACCAATATGAAATCCCAGGATATAAGGAAGCAGTTCCTGCAATTTTTTGAAGACAGGGGCCATTTAATAGTCCCGTCTGCACCCATAGTTACCAAAGACGACCCTACCCTGATGTTTAACAACAGCGGTATGGCGCAGTTTAAAGAGTACTTTTTGGGCAATGGCACGCCCAAAAGCAAGCGTATAGCCGATACCCAAAAATGCCTTCGCGTAAGCGGAAAGCACAACGACCTGGAGGATGTGGGCTTTGATACCTACCACCACACCATGTTTGAAATGCTGGGCAACTGGAGCTTTGGCGACTACTTTAAAAAAGAAGCCATAAACTGGGCTTGGGAGCTGCTTACCGAAGTATATAAGATTCCGAAAGATATATTATATGTTTCTGTGTTTGAAGGCAGCCCGGATGAAGGCGTGCCTTTTGACCAGGAAGCATACGACATCTGGAAAGGCCTTATCGACGAAGACCGCATCATCCTTGGGAACAAGAAAGACAACTTTTGGGAAATGGGCGACCAGGGGCCGTGCGGGCCGTGCAGCGAAATTCACGTAGACATTCGCTCTGCCGAAGAAAAAGCGCTGGTTTCGGGCGAAAGCCTGGTAAACAACGACCACCCGCATGTGGTGGAGATTTGGAATAACGTGTTTATGGAGTTTAACCGCAAGGCCGATAAAAGCCTGGAAAAACTTCCTGCCCGGCACGTAGATACCGGCATGGGCTTTGAACGCCTGTGCATGGTGCTGCAGGGTGTGCAGAGTAATTATGATACCGATGTATTTACTCCGCTAATTACAAAAATTGAAGCCGTAACGGGCACTAAATATGTAGCTAAAAACGCTACACCCGAAGAAGAAAAAGTAAACATTGCGATACGTGTAGTGGCCGACCACGTGCGTGCGGTGGCTTTTGCCATTGCCGACGGGCAGTTGCCAGGCAATGGTGGCGCGGGCTATGTTATCCGCAGGATATTGCGGAGGGCCATTCGCTATGCGTTTACGTTCCTTGATAAAAAAGAGCCATTTATTTATGAGCTGGTTGCCGTACTGGCCGACCAAATGGGCGATTTCTTCCCGGAAATTCGCCAGCAGCAAGGGCTTGTTACCAACGTAATCCGTGAGGAAGAAATTGGATTCCTTCGCACTTTAGAACAAGGCTTAATTCTGTTAGACAACGCAATGAATGCTCATTATTTGGGTGCGTATGCGCATTTATCTGAAGAAGAGAGAAAAGATTTTGCAACAAGCACGCTTACAGGAAATGTAGCATTTAAGTTATATGATACATTTGGCTTTCCTATTGACTTAACGGAGTTAATCCTGAGAGAAAATGGATGGAAACTTGATAAGGAAGGTTTCGACGCGGAACTTCAAAAACAAAAAACACGTAGCCGCGCTGCTTCTGAAGTAGCCAAAGATGACTGGGTAATTTTAGTCGAAGGCAATACCGAGAGTTTTGTAGGTTATGATCAGCTGGAAAACGACGTGAAGATAACTCGCTACCGTAAGGTAGATTCGGCTAAAGACGGTGTGCAATACCAGCTGGTGCTTAGCGCCACGCCTTTTTACCCCGAAGGCGGCGGGCAGGTGGGCGACCGTGGTTTGATAAAGTCAATCAACGAGACGATTGAAGTACTGGATACCAAGAAAGAGAACAACCTTATATTGCATATAACCAATGCGCTTCCTGAGAATGTGGAGGGTACATTTACTGCAAAAGTAGATGCAACACTTCGCAACGAAAGCCAGAGTAACCACACCGCAACCCACTTACTGCACCAGGCGCTGCGCAGCCTACTGGGTACGCATGTAGAGCAAAAGGGCTCGCTGGTAAGCCCGGGCTACCTGAGGTTCGACTTTTCGCACTTTGCAAAGGTTACCGAAGAAGAACAGCAGCAGGTAGAAGCCTTTGTAAACGACCGCATACAGGAACACCTGCCGCTTATAGAGCGCAGGGACATACCGTTTAAGCAGGCGGTGGAAGAAGGCGCGATGGCACTATTCGGCGAAAAGTATGGCGATAGTGTTAGGGCTATAAAATTTGGCAACAGCATGGAACTGTGCGGCGGCACCCACGTTAAGAACACCGCCGACATCTGGTATTTTAAATTAGTAAGCGAAGGTGCAGTGGCAGCCGGCATACGCCGCATTGAAGCCATAACCGGCACAGCCGTAAAAGATTTCTTTGCATCGCAGGAAAGGACGTTGGCAGAAATTAAGGCTTCGCTTAAAAACCCGCAGGATACGCTTAAGGCTGTTACTTCACTACAGGATGAAAACGCCAAACTGAAAAAGCAACTGGAGCAGCTGCTTCGCGATAAGGCCAAAAACCTTAAAGGCGAACTTGCAGCCGAACTTACCGAAATAAACGGGGTTAAATTCCTTGCAAAACAAGTAGACCTTGATGCTAATGGCGCTAAAGACCTGGCCTACGAACTGGGCAACCTGGGCACTAACCTGTTCCTGGTACTCGCTACGGTTACTGATGATAAGCCCATGCTTACCTGCTACATCTCTAAAGAGCTGGCTACCGAAAAAGGCCTTAACGCCGGGCAGGTAGTGCGCGAACTGGGTAAATACATACAGGGCGGAGGCGGCGGCCAGGCGTTCTTTGCCACGGCAGGCGGTAAAAATGCGGTAGGGATACCGGAGGCGTTGAAGGCTGCTGAAGGTTTTGTGAAGTAATTTTTTAAAGATGATATTGAGAGCGCTTTTGTTTTGCAAAGGCGCTTTTTGTCTTTATCACAAAAAAAAGCACAGAAAAGCATCATGACGCAACCTTTAGCACAAAACAGTATCTTTACATTAAATTGTTTGATTTAAAAATTTGCAAAAAACATGAAAAAGATTTTGTTATTTATTACAGTGGTGGCACTTACAGTGAGCTGCTCAGACGACCTTGAAACCGGTGGCCCCGGAAATGGCGGCGGCTATGTACTGTTAAAGAAAAAAGTAGTAACGGCCCCCGGGGTTGCAGCTGTTACAACACAATATAATTATGATGGCAACAAGCTTACTACGGTAACCCACAGTGATGGGACTAATGAAGCATATACCTACACCAATAACTATATCACCGAGATAAGGTATTACCAAAATGGCAGCCTGGTAGAAAAAGAAGCGTTTACGTATGACGAAGTAGGGCTTGCCACACACACTTCTTATTTTTATGATGTGGCTAACCCGGGTAATAACCACGCCCTTAAATATAATTATACCTATACCGGGGGTACGGTATCGGTAACTAAATTTACCGGAGACGAGTCTAGCCAAACTACACCCGCGGGTACTGCAACGCTATCGGTTACAGTAAACGGCAACATTACAAAATCTGTAAACGGCACCACTACCATCAACTATGGTTTTGATACTAAAAGCAGCCCGATGCGCGAAATTGCCGGCTACCAGGCAATAACACTGGCAGCATTTGAAGGCGGGGCTAACAATATTACCACTATCCAGGTAAATAACTCCGGCAACATTGTAAACACTCTTACCACATACACCTATAACCCTATCGACTCTCCGCTTACCTCTAATTATACCGCTGCTAACGGTGGCATTACGAGCACGGTTTATAGCTATTAGCCCATGCAGTTTACCACGCCCATTCCCATCTCACAAGGCAGCCCGGCAATAGGTTACAACAGCCGCGTAGTGTCGCTGGGGTCATGTTTTGCGGTAAACATAGGGCAAAAGTTTGATTATTTTAAATTCAGGAATATAACCAACCCGTTTGGTATTGTGTTCAATCCGTTGGCTATAGAAAAGATTATCGGCTTTGCCGTAAACGGGTATACGTTTACCGAAGCCGATATTATTTTTAATAACGAACGCTGGCACAGCTTTGATGCCCATAGCGACCTGAGCAACCCTGAAAGCACGATATTGATTGATAACCTCAATAAAGCAGCTGCAACACTGGGTAGCGAACTGAAGCATGCCAGCCACGTTATCATAACCCTGGGTACCGCCTGGGTATACCGCTTTACCAAAAGCAATGCACTAGTAGCCAACTGCCATAAAGTGCCGCAAAAAGAATTTTTAAAAGAACTATTATCTGCTGATGCCATTGCGCAAAGCCTGAAAAACATCAGCGAATTGATAAGCAGCGTTAATCCTGGCGCTAAAATTATTTTCACCGTATCGCCGGTACGCCACATAAAAGATGGTTTTACCGAAAACCAATGGAGCAAGGCTAACCTGATTTCTGCCCTGCACCAAATGCTGAACACTGACCACCGGACACTGAACACTTCCTACTTCCCCTCCTATGAAATAATGATGGACGAGCTGCGCGACTACCGCTTTTATGCCGAAGATATGATACACCCTAACCAGGTGGCTATTGATTATATCTGGCAGCAGTTTACGTCGGCATGGATATCAGACGAGGCACAGAACACCATGAAGCTGGCCGACAGCATACAAAAAAGCCTGCTGCACCGCCCTTTTAACCCCAACTCTGAAAGCCATAAAAAGTTTGCGGCTAACCTCGGCACAAAGATTGCTATATTGCAAGAGCAACACCCCCACATACAGTTTTGAGGATGTTAATAACTCTGTACTACGAATACCTTTCGTACATTTAAAACAAAAAAATGGGTAAAAAAATCCTTGCCACTATTGTAGTAATAGTGCTTATTGTACTTGCTTTTCGCTACTGCGAATTTAAGGACCATGATGATGACAAAACAACTCTTGAAGAAACAGCGCTCATACAGCAGCAGCTGCTTAACGTGGGCAAACTGGTAGTAACCGAAGGCCATTATAGCGAAGTGCTTACCTATAAAAACCAGCAAAGCTATATGATGGATATGCTGTCTTTTGAAAAAAAGGCATTAGTAATTGTAAACGCCGATGCCACGGTAAGCTACGACCTGCGCCAGATACAATATGATATTGATGAGGCTACAAAAACCATTACCATAAAAAACATTCCGAAGGAAGAGATAAAAATTTCGCCTGATATTAAATTTTATGATGTGGAGTCGAGTACGTTTAACACCTTTACCGGCGACGATTACAACAAGATAAACGCTAAGGTAAAAACCAGCCTGCGCAAAAAGATTGAGAAAAGCACGCTGAAAACCAACGCCCGGAACCGACTGCTGAGCGAACTAAGCAAAATACTTATACTTACCAATACCATGGGTTGGAAATTAGTATATAACGGGCAGCCGGTTGAAGATGCGACTATTAATACATTACTATAGTTCCAATAATAGCATTTTGTAATTCTGGAAGTGGCGGCAGCAAAGTGATTGTCAGAATCACAAAAAACTTCTTAAGGCAATCCTTTATTTTAAACGCTTTCTTTTTCAAGTATAAGTGAAAGCCCTCCGGTGATAAGGTTCGCTATCTTAGGGCGTTTTAGTTTAAGACCTTCAAGGTGATTTAATACTTCGTCAAACAATATCTCATTATTTTGTTTATGAACTAACTCTGCAATCTCTACCGAAAGCAGCCAGTCTTCGCTATGTTTTTCTTTTAATGTGTCGAAAACCTCAGTTATATTAATCGAAGCCTCTTTACCTTCGCGAATGTCTCGTATATTTTTGTAAAGGCCTTCAAGCTCTTCACGTGCTGCAGATTTTTTAGCCTTAATGGTTTTGCTGGATGGCACGTGGCTCACCAGGTCAAAACTTCTAACATCTGCCGGGCCGGAAAAAGCGGAAACTACTTTTTTACCCACTGCCATATCATAAATACCCCATTCCGGCCTGAAAAGAACAGTGTCTCCATGCGTAACCGTGCAGTTCTTAAAGCTGATGATGATTATCTTCCCCTGCAGGTTTCGTGTACCGGTAATGATTTCACCAGTTACAGTAATATCGCCTTCAAACTCGAGCGTTACCGCAAGGCCTTCGTATATATTATAGGCCATCAGGTCACGGGGGCTCATGTCTTCGATAGCCAGGTTAATGCCTTTTAGTCTCCCAACAGGGCTGCCAAAGCCTTCTGCATGGAAAGATATTCCATGGCCTACCAGTTCTTTCTCGCGGTAGCTTAAGGCTGTTTTTCCGGTAGTTTGTACATACACCGGCTTGCCTTCATTCTCTATTACATTAGTAAACACGCCCGATACCTGTATGCCCGTGCTCAGTTCTATAGTGCCAAGTGCCTTGCTATGTATCAGCTTGTCTATTCCGCTAAGGCCGCCGGTGCGCAGTGCCATTTTATTAGCAAACTCCTCCAGTACCAAACTCAGGTGGGCAAAATCAGGCGTTACATACAGCTGCGGTTGTGGCTTTGTAATATCAAAACCCTGATAAGCGGCGCTAATATCGTAAGGCCGTTTTTTTACATTATCGGTCATGCACCAGGCACTTTCCCCAATGGATGACAGCAGGCCGGCACCATATATTTTAGGACTTTCGGGCGTGCCAATTAGTCCATACTCTACCGTCCACCAGTGCAGGTTGCGAATGAGCGCCATCTCGCTGGGTTCGGCGGGTTCGTTTTGCAGCGCCTCTACTTTAGCCCGTACGGCATCCAGTTCTATCTGGGGGGTGCCCTCTGCTTCCTCAAGTATCGAAAGCAGCCTTATGGCCTCATATATTTCATAATCCCGCGCTGATGAAATGGCTTTACAGCCTATCTCGCCAAAGCGACGCAGGTATTCGGCATATTCAGGGTTGGCAATAATGGGCGCATGGCCTGCACCTTCATGAATAATATCGGGCGCAGGGGTATATTCTATATTTTCGAGTTGACGAATGTCGGAAGCAATGACTAAAACGTTGAATGCCTGGAACTCCATGAACGCGTTTGGCGGTATAAAACCATCTACCGCTACCGCAGCCCATCCTATTTGCTTAAGAATTCGGTTCATGCCATACATACTGGGTATGTTATCTACCTCAATACCTGTTTTTTGCAGCCCCTCAAGGTAGGAACTGTGCGCCACCCTGCTAAGGTAATTTACATTTTTACGCATTACATAGCGCCACACCGCCTGGTTTATAGGAGTGTAGTCGTTGTAATCCTGTGGTTTTATAAACTGCCTTAAATGTTCAGGGAGCCTGTCGAGCAAAATATTACTTTCAAAAGATGAACTCATGCGAGTGTATTGTATATTATATATTGTAAAATTACAGATTTATTAATAAAAATCTGTTCTCTCTCAAATTTATAACGAAATTATTAGTAAATGGCGCTTCTTCGGGATTTTTAGATACTTGAAATCCCACAGGTTTTGGTATTGGTCCGGACCGAGGCTACAAGCCGACCCCATCGCACCGAATAAAAAAAGCCTGTGTCTAAAAGACACAGGCTTAATAAAAGAAAGGCGATGACATA
>Ga0247803_1000114_pt1 | contig 48554 bp, 43 predicted proteins | sample UWRJL014104B1_FD_180928 | JGI IMG/M metagenome (GOLD analysis project Ga0247803, IMG submission 180928) | Plant litter microbial communities from Arlington Agricultural Research Station in Wisconsin, United States - UWRJ-L014-104B-1 | ecosystem: Environmental > Terrestrial > Plant litter >... | reverse complement strand
AAGCACCGGAACCTCGATGTGCACCTGGGCGACGATGCCGTGCCCGAGTGGCTTGCCCGACCGGGTGCCGGCGGCCGTGTCGGCGCTCCCGGCGGCGGCGGCGCAGAGGTCGCCGTCGATGAGGATGGCGGTAGCGGTGTCGGCGCGGCGCTGGGCAAGGGTGCGGGTGTCGTCGGCGGTCTTGGGCAGGGCGAGGTCGGTGATCCGGTTGTAGATCGCCGCCAACGCCTCGTTCGAGTCGTGCACCGTCAGATAGCCCATGCCGTCCTGGCCGAGCTCCACCTGCACGCTGCGGAAGGCGGATGCTCGCTCGTGGCGCGTCTTCATCGACTCGCTCGTCAACCGCTCCCTCGCCGCCTGCGCCCTGGCCCGGAACGCGGAGTAGATCAGCGTCGCCGCCAACGGCACCAGCTCCTCCTCCAACGCCGCCCGGTCCTCCTCCGGCATCGACCACGCGATCTGGGCGATCAGCCGGGCGTGCTCGTAGCGGATCGCCCCGTCACCCAACGCGCCGAGGGTCAACGGAAGGTCGGCGACCAGGGTGCGGCTCTCCGCGACGAGGGCGGCTGCGGCGTTCTTCGACAGGGTGAACGCCATCGCCACCTCGGTCACCAGCTCGGTGCGTGCCCGGTTCTTCACCGTCCATCCCGACTCCCGTACCGGCCGCGACGCGAGCAGCGCTTCCTCGGCCTCTTCCTCCGCGGCGATGTCCTCCGACACCCGCCTCAGCGTGTCCACGCGCCGGGCCCGGTCGGCCATCGTCATCGCCAGCCGAACGTCGGCCTCCTCCGCCGCGTCGAGGAACCGGGCGAACAGCTCCCGCCGCCGCTGGAACGCCGGCAGCCCCGCGATTGTCGGCCGCACGTCCTCCGGACCGTCGGGCGGCGCGTCGTCGGGCCACGGTTCACGCGTCGGTGGGCTGAACGGATAGACCGCATCGGGTGGCGGCTCGTGGGGCGGAGGATCGTGCAGCGGAACACCGCCGGACGCCTCGAACTCTGTGTCTGGTCTCATGCCCGCATTCCAATCTCGACCACTGACACCACCACCGACATCGTGAGCGAAACCGGCACGAATCGACCCGAAAACCGCCCCCTGTGGAAAAGAAAACGGAAAAAGTGGCCACATGTGGAAACTTGACCGATCGACGGCTGCGGCCCCGGTGCATCCACCATCCATACTCAGCCAATTTCTATGCGACGGGTGTCGAATAGAAGCTCGAAGAACAAAGGAGAACCCCATGGCACGCGTAGCCGGAAAAGTAGCCCTGATCAGTGGTGGAGCCCGCGGAATGGGAGCAGCCCACGCCGAACTGCTCGTCGCGGAGGGTGCGAAGGTCGTCATCGGCGACATCCTCGACGCGGAGGGCGAGGCGACCGCCGCTCGACTCGGAGACAGCGTTCGCTTCGTCCATCTCGACGTCACTAAGCCGGATGACTGGAACACCGCAGTCAGCGCCGCGGTCGACGGCTTCGGAGGTCTCGACATCCTGGTGAACAACGCCGGCATCGCGAACTTCGCACCGATCGAGGACTACACCCTCGAGCAGTGGAACCTCATCATCGCGATCAATCTGACCGGCACCTTCAACGGCATCAAGGCCGCGATTCCGGCTCTGAAGAAGTCGGGTCGCGGCTCGATCATCAACATCTCCTCCACAGCCGGCATCAAGGGCGTCGCGGCGTTGCCCGGGTACACGGCTGCGAAGTTCGCGGTGCGGGGCCTCACCAAGGAGGTCGCCATCGACCTCGGGCGTTACAACATCCGAGCGAATTCGATCCACCCCGGCAACATCCGAACGCCCATGACCGATGGACTGGATGTCGACCAGAGCCTGGTTCCGCTGGGGCGAATGGGCGACGCGTCAGAGCTCTCGGCGATGGTGCTGTTTCTCGCCAGCGACGAGTCGAGCTTCTCGACCGGCGCCGAGTTCATCGCCGACGGCGGCGAGACCGCGGGAATCGTGCCTCCGGCAGCGTAGAGCGGGCGCACCAGAGGGGTGCGCCGTAGCCGCCGAGTTACTACCCTCGTGCACATGATCAGCATCCGATCGGCCTCCGACGTGCCGTGGGCAGACGTCGAGCGCGTCTTCGCGACGCCCGGAGACCCGCGCACCTGCTGGTGTCGCTACTTCAAACTGACCGGCGCGCAATGGACGGAGACGGATGTCGCGGCTCGAGCCGCGGCGTTGCGAGAAGACACTCGGCGCGCCGACCTCACCCCGGGGCTCGTGGCGTTCGTCGACGACGAGCCTGCGGGGTGGGTGGCGGTCGAGCCGCGCGTCAACCTCCCGCGGCTGTTCCGCAGCCGCGTCGTGGCCGCCGGGATGTCGACTCCGTTCGACGACGCGTCCGTCTGGTCCATTGTCTGCTTCGTGGTTCGGCGCGAGTTTCGGGGCCGGGGCGTCGCCGGCGAACTCGTGCGCGGGGCGGTGGACCACGCTCGATCGTCGGGCGCCTCGACCATCGAGGCCTACCCGATCGAGCCCGCACAGGTGAAGGGCTCCCCCGCCGGGTCGATGTACCACGGCACGGTCTCGATGTTCCGGGCCGCGGGGTTCGACGAGACCAGGGTCGGCGCACCGGCCCGGCGGGTCATGACCCTGGCCGTGTAGCGAGGAAAGAGGAGAACCATGTTCCGCATCGAAATGTCCGACGGGACGACAGACGAGGTCGTCGCCGACCGCATCACGTTTGACGAGGGCAGAACGTGGTTCTGGTCTGACGGGGTGGCGATCGCGAGCCGCCCGACGGCGGAGGTAACGGGAGTCACGGCGATGCACGAGCACGCGGTCGACGCCGCACGCGAGTCGCACGCCCGCGCCTTCGAGCGATGGACCGACGAGGAAGACGAACGTCTCCGCAAGGCTCGCGCGGACGGGCTCACCCGAGTGCAGCTCTCCGAGCTGTTCGAACGCCAGCCCAGCGCGATCAGGTCGCGGCTGGATCGGTTGGGGTTGGAGTAGCAGCCAGCAACTCCCTCGCCTCGTCCAGGTCGGCCTCGAGCGCGGCCGTCTCCGAGTCGCTGAGTGGGATGGCGAGGACCTCGCCGAGGGTGTCTCTCGCGCGTCGTGTATTGCCTATCCGCAGGTCCAACTCGGCCCGGTAGACCAGCGCACGTATGCGGTCGACCCGCACCGCATCCGGATACCGCAGCAGACCGGCGTCGAGTACGGCGATGGCCGCCGCGTCGTCGCCGTGGGCGTCACCCTGCCGTGCCGCATTCTCGACGACGCGCGCGAGCCCGCGCTCGGTGTCGGAGGACTCCGAGTCACCTCGCCGGAACACGCGCAGCCAATTGCCGCCGGGGTCGACGATGCTGAAACCGCCCGCGGTGCCCTGTTTCTTGCGTGGTCTGGTGATTCGCGGTATTCCGGAGACGGGCAGGCTGCCGAGTCCGGCGCGAAGCCCGGTGGCGAACTCGTCGAACAGCTTCGCGGTGTCTGTCGTGATGATCAGGATGCTGCCGTACGAGTCTTCGGGAACGAAGCCGTCGATCTCGAACAGGAAGATATCGATGCCGCCGCGCGTGATGGACGCGCACGGGTTGGGGCGCTGCTGCCGGAAGGTGCGCGTGAACCCGAGAAGCTCGTAGAACTCGAGCGACTCGTCGAGTGAACGACACGGCAGCAGGGGAACCGTCGACTCCGTGGTCATGATCGGTCAGCGCTCCCCTTCGACATGCTGGTGCGGGCAGGCAACATCTCCGCGATCCGAGCGACGACGGCGTCGACGCTCTCGTGTTCCCAGAACCGCAGCACGAGCCATCCGCGTTCTTCGAGCGACGCCGTCGACTGGGCGTCCCTCTCGACGTTGCGCGCGAGCTTGGGCAGCCAGTAGCTCTCGTTCGATTTCGGAGTAGTCGCGTGCAACGGGCACCCGTGCCAGAAGCAGCCGTCGATGTAGACGGCGATCCGGCGCCTCGTGAAGACGATGTCGGCCCTGGTGCGGAGCGAGGGCTCGGGACGCAGGTCGACCCGGAACCGGAAGCCGCGGGCATGCAGCGCGCGGCGGATCAGCAGCTCGGGCCGCGTGTCCCTGCTGCGGTTGCCGAGCATCGACTTTCGCGTCGCCTCGTTAGTCGCCCATGACATGCGACCACGCTAGCCCTTGTCGACGATCTGCTTGCCGAGAGGGAAGAGCGCGACCGGCACGAGCTTGAAGTTGGCGATGCCGAACGGGATTCCGATGATCGTGATGCACAGCGCGATCCCGCTGAGAATGTGTTCGAGGGCGATCCACCAGCCGGCGAGGATCACCCAGACGATGTTGCCGAGCATCGACCCGACGCCCGCCGTCGGCCTGTCGACGACCTCCTTGCCGAACGGCCACAGCGCGTAGACGCCGATGCGCGCGGCAGCGACTCCCCACGGAATCGTGACGATGAGGATGCACATGATCGCGGCGGCGAGCATGTAGCCGAGAAACAGCCAGAAGCCGGAGAGCACGAGCCAGATCACATTGAGGAGGGTTTTCATGGTGGTGCCATTCTCGCAGCGCCGCAATATCCTACAGAGTGAAATTCGCCCGCGCGCGCCTTGGCGTATCCACAGGAGAGCTATCTACAGTGGGACGGGATGGTCGCGTCGGCGGGTCGCCGCGTTCGGCGCATCCGGATGAAGCCCGTGACGGCCTTCACACCTAGGGGAAGATTTCTGCATGTTCGACAACGGAACGCTTGACTACAAGCACGACAGTAGTTGGCGAAGCGTCGCGCGTGCTTTCGGCGGCCTCGCTGTGGCGAGCATCGTCGCCGGGGTACTCGTCGCCACGTCTCTCACCCCCATCGTCGCGGTCACGGCCGTCACCGGACGCGACTCCCTCAACGCCTTCGACTCGCTCCCGTCGGAGATCGAGCTCGGCGGTACCTCGCAACGCAACCAGATCTTCGCCACCCGCGACGGTGCGCCGGTCAAGATCGCCGACATCTACGACCAGAACCGTAAAGACCTGGCGTGGGACCAGGTGTCGCAGTTTCTGAAAGACGCCGCGGTCGCCGGCGAAGACCGACGGTACTACGAGCACGGCGGCGTCGACCCGCAGTCGCTGTTGCGCGCGGGCTTCGGCTTCGTCACCGAGACGGGCTCGACCGGCGGATCGACCATCGCCATGCAGGTCGTCAAGAACATCCGTGTCAACGAGTCGCAGCAGCTGCCCACAGAAGAGGCCCGCGACGCCGCCTACAAGAAGGCGATCGAGAAGTCGCCCGCCCGCAAGGTGCAGGAGATCCGGCTCGCGATCGCCCTGGAGAAGAAGTACACCAAAGACGAGATCCTGCTCGGCTATCTGAATCTTGCCGGTTTCGGCAAGGCGACCTACGGTGTCGAGGCCGCATCCGAACGCTACTACGGCACCTCGGCGGCCGATCTCACTCTCGCGCAGGCCGCCAGCCTCATCGCCATCGTTCAGACCCCCGACTCGCTCAACCTCAGCGACCCCGAGAACTACCCGAAGAACCTCGCCCGACGCGACCTGATTCTGGGCAACATGCTCGAACTGGGAAAGATCGACCAGGCGCAGTACGACGAGGCGATCGCGACCCCGATCGAGGCCTACGTCAACCTGACCAGCCCGACCAACGGCTGCCTCCACGCGACGGACGCGAAGTTCTTCTGCGACTACGTGGTGCGCGAGGTTCCGAACCTCACCGCGCTCGGTGACGACGCGGCCGAGCGCAACGCCAACTGGATCAAGGGCGGCTACTCGGTCTACACGACCCTCGACCTGAACCAACAGGATGTCGCTCAGGCCCAGGTCAGCGCACGCGCGCCTGCCGATGAGACCCGGTTCGCCCTGGGGGCCGCCGCGGTCGCCGTGCAGCCGGGCACCGGCCGCATCCTCGTGATGGCGCAGAACCGCGGCTACAACAACACGCCGCAGGCCGCCCCGTCCGAGACCTCGATCAACTACAGCACCGACTATGCCTACGGCGGTTCTACCGGGTTCCAGACCGGGTCGACTTACAAGGTCTTCACTCTGATCAACTGGCTGCAGAACGGCCACACCCTGCGCGAGTCGGTCAACGGCTCGGAGCGAGTGCTGCCCGCGTCGTCGTTCAAGTGCGACGGTGTTCCGGGCGCCGGCCCCGCGTTCGATGTCGGCAACGACACCTCCGGTGAAGGCGGCATGCAGAGCGTGCAGTCGGCGACGGTGCGCTCGGTCAACGGCGCGTTCGCATCGATGGCACAGAAGCTCGACCTCTGCGCCATCCGCAACGTTGCGACGTCCATGGGCGTGCATCGGGCCGACGGCGCCCCGCTCAACACGCTTCCCGCGTCGATTCTCGGCATCAACGAGATCGCTCCGCTCACGATGGCGGGCGCCTTTGCCACGATCGCGGCCGGCGGCACCTATTGCGCCCCGATCGCGGTCGACTCGATCGTGAACTCCAAGGGTGAAGACCTCGGAGGCCAGGCTCCGGCGTGCTCGGCGGCGATCGCCCCCGACATCGCCGCGGCGACAGCCTTCGCACTCACCGGCGTGTTCCAGGGCGGCGGAACCGCCCTCTCGGCCAGCGCCCGCGACGGAGTTCCGATCATGGGCAAGACCGGTACGACGGATGGCTCGCACCAGAACTGGCTCGTCGGCTCGACGACCAAGGTCGCGATGGCGGTGTGGGTCGGAAACATCCAGGGCGACCCGGCAAAGCGCACGGAGAAGAATCCGGGCGGCGAACAGAGCCTGCGCAGGGTGACGATCGCGGGTGTCAACGGCGCCAACATCAAGTTCGTGGTGTTCAAGGCTATGTTGCAGGGCTTCAACGCCAACCCCGTCTACCGGGGTGAGGCGTTCCCCGCTGTCGATCAGGCCTACGTCAACGGCAAATCCAAGGCATCGTCTTCAGCTCCGACCCCTGTGACGGAGACCCCGCCGGCGCCCGCGCCGGCTCCGGGAGCGGGTGCAGGCGGTAACGGTGGCAATGGAAATGGCAACGGCGGCAACGGTGGCAACGGCGGCAACGGCCGTAACGACGACTAGGCCAGGCAGCGACTAAGCCGCCGTGGCCGCCCGGGCCGCCTTGGCGTGCTTGCGACCCGACCGCTTCGCCTTCTTGAGGTTGCGGTTCGCTCGCGTCACCATCTTGGCGGCTTCCGCGGAGCGCTGAGGAGTCGTCGGCCCGCGACCCCTCCGCGCACGGTCGCGGCGGCCCTTCGACGCCTTCTTGCCCTTCTTTCCTTTCTTGCCCTTCTCGTCGTCGTCGCCCAGTACTGCCGCGGCCACCACTCCCCCGACGAGGCCGACGATGAGCCAGCCCAACCGAGGGCGGTCGGATGTGCCCTTCCACCCGCCCTCGACTTCGGCGTCGACGGTGGGCGAGGGAACATACAGGTTGCCACTGGTGTCGACCGAGTGGTACTTGCGCGAGAACTGGTTTCGATCGGTGTGCACGGCCATCTGAGCCTCGACCGCCTTCGGGTGCTTGTGGTGCTGGTTGACGAGTGCCTTGCCCGCGGTGCTCACGACGATCTCCGGCCGTGGAGAGCGAACCGCACGGGTAATCGCCTTGGCGACGATCTCCGGGCTGTAGACGGGAGGCATCGCCACAACCGCCCGCCCGGTGTAGTTGGCGGCGTGCCTGAAGAACGGGGTGTCGATCGTGGGAGGCAGGATCGTCACGACCTTGACGTGCTTCTGCTTGCCCAGGGCCAGCTCCTGACGCAGGCTCACGCCGAGTGCGCGAACGGCCGCCTTCGACATGCCGTAGGCCGCCGTGTACGGCTGAGGGATGTCGCCGAGAATGGATGCCACGTTGATGAGCACCCCGTGCCGCTGGTCGGTCATCACCTCGAGGGCCGACCTAGCGCCGTAGACGTAGCCCATCACGTTGACGTCGATCACCCGGCGGAAGTCGTCGAGCGGCACGCTGTCGAAGCTCGCGAACACCGACACCGAGGCGCAGTTGACCCACACGTCGATCTTCCCGAAGTTCTCCACGGCCTCGGCGGCGAGGGCTTCGACCGCGTCGGCGTTCGTGACGTCGGTCGTGACCGAGATCGCCTCCGCACCGAGCCGCTGACACTCCACCGCCAGTTGCTGCAACGCGGTCTCGCGGCGGCTGGCGAGCACGAGGCAGGCCCCGCTTCGAGCGAAACGGAGTGCAGTAGCGCGGCCGATGCCGCTCGAGGCTCCCGTGATTACAACGACGTCGGTCATATCGACTGCCTTCTGCTAGATGGGCTGGCGGTCCACCCAACTTCTCTCGACCGAAAACGTGACACAAGGGGGTTGCCCGCCGCCCGCCCGGGGAGTTGGGTGGTGGCTGCAGACCCGCTGGGGCGGCCCCAGCCCTGCCCGAGCTGATCGACCCTGTCCGATGGAGTGCAGATGAGAATCGTCACACGAGTCGCCGTTTCCGCCGTGATGGCGGCGGCGCTGCTGGTTCCCGCATCGACGGCGCTGGCCGCGCCGCGGTCGGGCGGTCATGGCCCCGGCTCCGCGCCGGGCGTCTCGGCACCGGGCGCCCCGGGCGCATCCGCCACCTGGACCACCGGGGCGAAACAGGGAATCGGAACGGCCGCCAGCCCCGAGTCGAAGGTGTGGTTCACACTATCGCAGGGCACTCTCGCAGAGGTCTACTACCCCAGGGTCGACGTCGCGAACTCCCGCAGCCTCGAGCTCATCGTCACCGACGGGCGAACGTTCGCCGACCTCGAATCGGCCGATACGACACACGAGGTACAGCTGCTCGACTCGCGCGCCCTCGTCTACCGGCAGGTCAACACCGACAAGGACGGCCGCTACGAGATCGGCAAGACCTACTTCACCGACCCGGCGCGCTCCACCGTGCTGGTGAACATCACCCTCCGCTCGCTCGACGGCGGGCGCTACTCGGTATACGCGCAGTACGACCCGTCGCTGGCCAACAGCGGGATGCACGACTCGGCGCGCACCGAACGCGGCGCCCTCGTGGCGGAGGACACGAGCGGCGCCGACGACGTCGCCAGCGCCCTCGTCGGGTACGAACGGTTCACTCAGACGTCGAACGGCTTCGCCGGCGTGAACGACGGCTGGACGGACCTCTCGACCGACTACAGGCTCGACGAACGCTACGGCTCTGCGCTCGACGGCAACGTCGTGCAGACGGCGAAGCTCACCCTCCACGGCTCGAAGCGGCTCTCCACCACGACGCTCGCCCTCGGATTCGGCGCCGACGGGCGCGAGGCCACGGAGGCGGCCCGCGCCAGCCTCCGCGGCGGCGCGCTCGGCGAGGCGGTCGCCTACGCCAAGGGCTGGCACCGCTACCTCGACTCGCTCGACCGCGCGCCGCGCGCCGTGCGTGGCGACCGCCAGCTCGCCACCCAGTACTCGGTCGCCGCGATGACCCTCAAGGCGCACGAGGACAAGACCTACCTGGGAGCGAACATCGCCTCGCTCACCGTGCCGTGGGGTGAGGTTCAGAACGCCGACGAGGCGGGCGTGGGCGGGTACCACCTGGTGTGGGCCCGCGACCTGTACCAGGTCGCCACGGCGCAGCTCGCCGCCGGCGACGTCGACGCGGCGAACCGGTCGCTCGACTACCTGTTCGAGGTGCAGCAGCGGCCCGACGGCTCGTTTCCGCAGAACACCCTCCTCGACGGCACGCCGTACTGGGGCGGACTGCAGCTCGACGAGGTGGCGTTGCCGATCGTGCTCGCGTGGCAGCTCGACCGCACCGACGCCGACACCTGGACCAACCACGTGAAGAAGGCCGCCGACTTCGTGGTCGCTCGTGGGCCGTCGACCCCGCAGGAACGGTGGGAGGAGGAGGGCGGCTACTCCCCCAGCACCATCGCCGCCGAGATCGCCGGGCTCATAGCGGCCGCCGACATAGCCAGGGCGAACGGCGACGAGGACTCGGCAGCCGTCTACACGGGAGTCGCGGATGACTGGCAGCGGCGAGTCGAATCGTGGACGTTCACCACCACCGGGCCGATCGGCGACGGCCAGTACTACGAGCGCATCGACGACAACGGCGACCCGAACGATGGAGCGATCCTGAGCATCAACAACGGCGGAGGCGACTACGACGAACGCGCCATCGTCGACGCCGGGTTCCTCGAGCTCGTGCGCCTCGGGGTGAAGGCTCCGGACGATGCGGCAGTGGCCGCATCCCTCCCGGAGGTCGACTCGACGATCAAGGTGGACACACCCAGCGGCGAGCTCTGGTACCGCTACAACCACGACGGCTACGGCGAGAAGGCAGACGGCGCCCCCTATGACGGCACCGGTGTCGGTCGTCTCTGGCCGCTGCTCAGCGGAGAGCGGGGAGAGTACGAGCTCGCGAACGGCCTCGACGCCCGGCCTCGGCTGCGCGCCATGGCGCAGACGGCGAACGAGGGCTATCTGATCCCGGAACAGGTCTGGGACCAGGCCGACCCCACCGCCTACGGGCTCCGTTTCGGCGAGGGCACGGGATCGGCGACACCGCTTGCCTGGTCGATGGCGCAGTACATGCGGCTCGCCCTCGGCATCGACGCGGGCGCACCGGTCGAGACGCCGTCTGTCGTCGCCGAACGCTATGCGGGCGGGGCGCTACCGGCCGGCCCTGCACTGGACGTGGCGACGCCGGCGCCGGGCGAATCGACCGACCAGGCGTCGATCGACGTCAGCGGAACGACGGATGCTCCCGCGGTGCACGTGAGCGCGAACGGTGTGGTGACGAGGGTGGCGGCGACCGGCGGCGCGTTCGCGACCAGCGTGCCCCTAGCGCTCGGCAGCAACACCGTCACGGTGGTCGCGGTCGGCGACGACGGAGGGACCAGCCTGGTGCAACGCACGGTGACGTCGGTGAACTTCGGCACGGCTGTCGGATCGATCGACGACCCGGCCGGAGACGATTCCGGCCCCGGCGACTACGTCTACCCGACCAACTCGGCCTTCGTCGACGGCGCGTTCGACCTCACCGGCTTCGACGTCTACCTGTCCGGCGACACGGTCAACTTCGTCGCCACCATCGACGGCGAGATCACGAACCCGTGGGGCGGCAACCAGCTGTCGGTGCAACGTCTCGACATCTACCTGAGCGAGGAGCAGTCGGGTGACCCCGCCGCGGCGAGGCTCGGCGCCAACGCCACCCTCGAGCATCCCTACGACGTCGTCATCACCGGGTCGGGGTTCACTCCACCGGCGGTGCGAGACGCGGCAGGAACGGTGGTGGCGAATGCGACCATGCTCGTGCTGGCCGACTCGCGGCAGATCGCGCTCTCGGTACCCGTTTCGGCTCTGGGCGGCATCGACGTCGCCGCCGCCGGCTATCAGGTGACGCTGGCGTCGCACGCCGACGAGAACGAGGGCCAGGGCGGAATCCGCCCCGTGTACTCGCGCGAGTTCTGGGACGCGGCTCCCGGCGCGGGCCTGCCGTGGATTCAGGAGTACCGGTTCGGGGGCGGCGCCGGCGAGTACACCGACGCGAACCCGGCGCGCGACACCGTCACCGACGACCCGAACCTGCTCGACATCGTGGTGGGGGCGGCAACCGATCAGGCCACGGTGCTCGACTGGCGTGACGGCGCACCGGTGGTACTGCCCTACGTGCCTCTGGGCTGACCTGACGACCTCGGCTGAGGCGGACGCCGCCGGGGTCAGACGGATGCCGCTCGCTGTCAGCGACCTCCGCCGCCTCCGCCGCCTCCGCCACCGCCGGAGAAGCCTCCGCCGCCCGTTCCGCCGAAGCTGCTGCTGAATCCGCTGCCGCCGCCGCTGCCGGTCTCCCACGACGACGGCGGGGTGTACGACATGGCGTTCGACGAACCATGCAGCGCCGAGGTCAGCGCGATGGCCGTGAAGCCGTTCTGGCCGACGAACCAGTCCGGGTCTTCGTCGGTCTGGGCGGCGCGCACTTCGAGCTCTTTGCTCCACTCGTCTTCCACACCCCAGATCACCGCGAAGGGCAGCAGCTTCTCGTAGAGCTTGACGACCTGCTTGGTGTCGCCGACGTCGATCCGCTCGGCGCCGTCGGGACTCTGCAGCATGCGGAACCGCTCCTGCTCGGCGAGCGTCAGGTACACGCGCATCCCGATCAGGTAGTCGCGCATCTCGGCGCCGTGCTGGCTGAGGTGGTTGCCGAACTGCACGAGAGCGATCGAGATGGTGAGCGTGACGAGCGTCACCACGATGGAGATCAAGGGCCAGGGAGCGAGCGAGAAGGCGGCGATCGTCGCCACCTGGTTCACGACAGCGATGATCAGCGCGAGAAACCCTAGGACGGCCCAGCGGATGCCGCGGGTCTTCGGCACGACGCGCCATCCGCTCGCCGTGATCGACGCCAGGGCCGCGTCGGACACGGCCTTGGTCGCGGTGCCGAGGTCGACGTCGTCGTCGGAGAGCTCGCGCAGCTTTCCCGGCTCGGGATCGGCGCCGAACAGCGCCGTCAGGATCTGCAGGTCGAGCGAGTCGGCGCCGTCTGTGCCCAGGAACTGCAGCGTGTACTCGCCGCCGCCCTCGACGATCGGGTAGCCGATGATGCGCAGGTTCTTGCGCACGGCGAGGCTCACGAGCTCGGCGGGGATGGCGGTGGCGCCGCGGCCGACCAGGTGGGCCGCGACCATGACGTTGAGCCCCTTCGGCACCGAGTACTCGGGGATGATGGTGCCACGGCCCGGAGCACCGCTGCCGCGGCGCGCCCGTGCGACGATCGCGCCGACGAGGGCGGTCAGCCCGGCGATGATCGCGATGACCGTGATCACGTTCGACCACAGCGGTGCGGGGGTGTCGACCGAGGGCACGCGTGGGATCGGCTGCGTCTTCTCGCCCTGCACGAAGGTGCCCTCGACGAAGCCGACGACGACGGTGAGCGTCTCGCCCGCTGCGAGGCCGTCGTGCGACGCCTCGAACGTGGTGCCGCCCGCGGGGTCGGGCGTCGTCGTCAGCGCGCACTCGGTGGTCGCGCCCGACGGCCCCCAGTAGCAGGCCGTCTCGCCGGTGAGTGTGGCGCTGACCGCCGGGTCCACGCTGATGGTCGTCGACACCCGGTCGAAGGCCTGACCGAACCCGGTGCCGTTGACATCCCAGTAGAACTCGTCGTCGCCCGCGTCGGGGAAGGTGCCGACGACGTTCTGCATCGAGTAGGTGATGACGTAGGTGTTCGAGCCGTAGACGAACTCGTCGGTGCCGAGCGCGAGTTCGAGGAAGTCGTCGGTGAGATTCTCCTCGTAGTAGACGTCTCCGCCGTTCTCGTCGACGACGGATGCGACGACCGGATTCAGATCGACTCGCTGGTTCCAGCGCGGCAGCGCCCGGATGATGCCGCGGTTCTGGTCGTAGTCGGGAAACTCGGCGACGAGCGTCTCGACGACGGTGAGCTGCGAGGTGCCGTCGGCGGCCTGGGCGAGGGTGTAGTCGGCGTCGAAGAGGCTGTAGCGGAAATCCGACGTGTCGTAGTCGGCCAGGGCCGGCGCCGCCGTTCCGGCCACGATCGCGGTCACCCCGAGAAGGGTGAGGAGGACTCTGAGACGGGAGCGCATGGTCTCGAGCCTAGTTGAGCCGTGCGTGCGTGCTTCTGCGCGATGCTACCTCCAGTCGGCGGCGGGGCGGATGTTGTGATTCTGGTCGAAGAGGTCACCCGGGTCGTACTGCGCCTTGATCCGTGCGAGCCGGGCAAGGGTCGGCGGCGGGTACATCTGCGGTGTCGCGAGGTCGCTGGTCAGCGCCGAGAAGTTGCCGTAGATGCCCTGAAGGTGCGGCAGCAGCGTGTTCCACTGCGCCTGGTAGGCGTCGGTCGCGGAGTCGGGCGCGTCTTCGGGGAAGAACGCCGCCGAGATGATGAGGGTCTCGCTGTCGCGGAATGCGAACGCAGTGGCCGAGGGATCCACCGTGTTGAAGGCCCCGCGCAGGTAGCGGATCATCAGCACCGACCCGGGCAGCGCCGTGTACACACGGGCCACGGCGTCGACGACGACGTCGGAGAAATCGGACGCGAAACCGTTGTTGTTCGCGACACGGATGCCCTGCGGAGGGTGCATCGGCTCGGAGAGAAGCTCCGAGTACGCGGTGCGCTGGATCGAGTCGGACGCGAGTCCGTCGAGCGCGAGGAGCGGCGCGATGGCGGCTGTCGCCTCGTCGTCGTCGAGACCGGCGTAGTTGACCAGGACGGTGACTCCGCCCGGAGCGTCCTCGTCGAAGGCCGGCATCGACAGGAAGGTGCTGTTGAGCCTCTCCGGTGCCTCACGCATCGCATCTCGCCAGCCCCTGAGCAGCGTCGCGAGGTCGGCGTCGCCGAAGGTCAGGGCGCCGAAGTGGACGCCGGCCAGTTCGTGCGCTCGGAAGGTGAAACGAGTGACGACGCCGAAGTTTCCGCCTCCGCCGCGCAGCGCCCAGAACAGGTCGTCGTTCTCCGACTCGTTCGCCGTGAGCACGTCGCCGGCGGCCGTGACGACCTCCGCTTCGACGAGTTGGTCGAGGGCGAGTCCGTGCTCCCGCACCATCCAGCCGACGCCGCCGCCGAGGGTGAGACCGCCGACGCCGACCGAGCGGGTGTCGCCCGAGCTGATAGCGAGTTCGTACGGACGCAGGAAGTCGGCCACCGCGCCCCAGGTCGCGCCGCCGCCGATAGTGACCAGCGAGTCATCCGCGACGCTCATCTGGGTCATCCTGGACAGGTCGATGACCAGCCCGCCGTCGTTGGTGCTGTGGCCGCTTCCGCTGTGTCCGCCGGCGCGGACAGAGAGGGTGAGGCCGTTGTCGGCCGCGAAGCGCACCGCGGCGGCCACCTCGGCGGCGTTCGCCGGCTGGGCGACGACCGCCGGAGAGCCGGTGCGAACAGACACTGTGCTCGCCTCTTCGTAGCCGTCGTCTCCCGGCAACAGGAATCGGGTGGTGCCCAGGGTGTCGAACTCGAATATCGTCATCTGTCTCCTCCTCAACAGCAACCGATTTTTCTCGGATGCCACGGAAGCGGTCAACCCCTTCGGTGCGACACTGGCAGAATCTAGGAGTGAATTGTCCGCCGGAATCAGTCGTGGCCGTCAGCCGTTCGGCCAGCCACGACTTCAGCAAGCCCACCGCAGAGTCGATCACCCTCGTTGAGGGCTGGGGCGTCGAGGGCGACGCGCACGCGGGAGTCACCGCGCAGCACCTCTACGTCGTGAAGAAGGACCCCGGGCGCGCCAACCTCACCCAGGTGCATCTCATCCAGGAGGAGCTCTTCGCGGAGCTCGCGGACAGGTTCGTGGTCGGACCGGGCGAGTTGGGCGAGAACGTGACCACGAGCGGCGTCGACCTGCTGTCGCTGCCGCTCGGCACCCGCATCCACCTCGGGCCGACGGCGATCGTCGAGGTGACCGGGCTGCGCAGCCCGTGCAGCAAGATCAACGCCTTCCGGGGCGGCTTGATGAAAGCGCTCGTGGCGAAGGACGACGACGGGGGTGTCATCCGCAAGTCGGGAGTGATGAGCATCGTCGTCGCCGGCGGCGAGGTGAGGCCCGGCGACGCCCTCCGGGTCGAGCTGCCGAGCGCGCCGCATCTTCCGCTGGGCGTCGTCTAGGCGCACAGTGGGGGTATGACACCCGAGGAAGCGGCCGCGATTCTGCACGTCGGCGTCGACGCCTCCGCGTCCGACGTGGAACGGGCGTACCGTCACAGCGCGCGAACGCTGCACCCCGACCGGCTCGCCGGCGCACCGGAGGAGACGGTCACGGCGTCCGCGGAGCAGTTCGCGCGGTTGACCCTCGCCCACCAGGTCATGGTGCGTGAGATCGCCGAGCGCCCGGTCGAGGCGACGATCGAGCCGGATGTTCCGGCCGAGCCCCCGCCGAGCGGGCGCTGGGTGATCATCGGCTGGCTGTCCGTGCTGCTCGTCGCGGGCGTGATCTCGTACTTCGGCGGCGCACTGCCACGCTCGACCGGAGACGTCGTGCTTCGGCTGCTGCCGCTCGCGGCGGCCGGCACAGCGTTCGCCCTCACCGGAAGGCGGGTGTTCTTCGCACTGACCGTCGCCCTGCTCGCGGTCAGCGTGCTCATCACCCTCGTGCTCGCCTCGTTCGGCTCTCTCGTCGCCTTGGGCCTGCTGCTCGTGCCCGTCGTCGGACTGATGGCCATGGGTCGCCGGCGCGCGGCCTGGGACGCGCGGTAGCCGCAGCGGCGGAGACTCAGCCCTCCCGCCAGTCGTCGGTGGTGAGGTGCGAGCCGCCCTGGGGCCCCATCTGCAGCATTCCACCGTCGGCGACGAACGACGCGCCCGTGACGTAGCTCGCCTTGGGCGAAGCGAGGAACGCGATCACGTCGGCGATCTCCCGCGGGTGGCCCGGTCGGCCGATCGGGATACCGGGGCGGTGCGTCTTCGCGGCGTCCTCGGCCTCGGCGTTGTTCATCGGTGTGGAGATCTCGCCAGGCGCCACGGAGTTCGCCGTGATGCCGAACTGCCCCAGCTCGAGTGCGAGCGACTTCACGAGGCCGCCCAGTCCGTGTTTGGCGGCGTCATAGGCGCTCGATCCGACGCGCGGCTGGTGCTCGTGCACGCTGGTGACGGCGATGATCCGCCCACCCGCCGCCGCGTCGACCATGATGCGGGCGGCACGCTGCATGCAGACGAACGCGCCGTCGAGATCGGTGGCGATGATCTCACGCCAGTCGTCGAGTCCCAGCTCGAGAAACGGCGTGTGCTGGCCGAGGCCCGCGTTGTTGACGAAGACGTCGAGACCGCCCAGGTCTTTCGCGAGGTTGTCGATCTCGTCGCCGCACGCCTCGAGGTTGCTCGTGTCGAGCTGGGTGACGACGGCTCGTCGGCCCTCGCCGCGCACGAGACGGGCCGTCTGCTCGGCGCCCTCCTCGTCGGAATGCCAGGTGATGCCGACATCCATCCCCGCTTCGGCGAGAGCGACCGCCGTCTCGCGGCCGATGCCGGAATCGGAGCCGGTGACGATGGCGAAGCGAGGGTCGAAGACCCGGATCTGACGGTTGAACATTGATCCTCCTGAGGTTTACCTCCGAGCCTGTGGACACGGTGCGCGGGCGGCAAGGGGTTGCGCGTAGGGTTAAACGATGGCCGTGAACAACCACATCCCCCGCGGTCGGGCGAGTCTCGAAGTGCTTCGGGCCGAGGCGCATCAGGAGCTCGACACGATCGTCGAAGAACGGTTGCTGAGCGGCGAAGACCCGTGGGCGTTTATGGAAGAGCTGCCCACGGTCGACGAACTGGTCGTCTACCTGCTTCGAGCCGACGCCATCGACGCGAACGACGGACGTCAGCCGTCGCCCACCCGTGAGTACCGGGTGCTGCGGCAGATCGCGCTCGAGCACCCCGGGCTCACCAAGACCGTGTGGCGTCTGCTCGGCGACAACGGTCCGCTCGCCCGGCAGTACTGGTAGCGGCGGTCCAGCGCACGCGTCGTGTGGGTGCGGCGTGGGACGATGGGGGTATGCCAGACGCCGCTCCCCTCGTCGACGTGCGGGACATGGTTCGGCTGGTCGGTCAGGGGTCGTTCCAACGTGGGCGCGAGTACGCTCGCGACGGCGCCGTGTCGGAGATCGAGTGGGAGCAGGAGACGGGCCTGCTCAGCAGCACCGTGCGCGGATCGGCCGACAGCGTCTACCGCTGTCACATCGAGCTCGCGCCCGCCCGTGACGGCTACCACCGCCCGGTCAGCGGCAACTGCTCCTGCTTCGTCGGCGCCGACTGCAAGCACGTCGCGGCCACCCTGCTCGAGTGCAACACGATCCACCTGCGCGGCGCCGGAACCGGTGCCGAGACGGCGATTCCCGGTGTGCAGCGCGGAAGCGAGCTCGTCAGCGCTCGCCACATCCCCTCGACGACGGCCCCGCGAGAACCGGCCGACTGGAAGTCGGCGCTCGGCGCCCTGACGGCGCAGCCACAGGCATCCGTCCCCGGGTTCGCGCTGTCGGAGTCTCCGCTCGCCCTGCAGTTCGAACTGCGCGAACAGACGCCGCGCACCCGCGACCGCTGGCGTGGCCCCACCGCGACGACCGCCACCAGCCGAGTCGAGGGTGTCGAGTACCGGCTCGGCGTCCGCCCCGCGATCCGCAGCGGCGCCGGCAACTGGGTGCGCGGCAACGTGACCTGGAACTCGCTCGGTTTCCAGACGAACCGGCTCACTCTCAACTCCGAGCACCAGCGCTGGTTTGCGCAGTTCGTGGCGTTGTACCGCGCGACGACGCGCGACGTCTACACCGGGCAGGACACCGACTGGATCTACCTCGACGAGTTCCACAGCGGGTTGCTCTGGAGCATGCTGGGCGAGGCCTCGACGATCGGCATCGAGTTCATCGGGTCGAAGAAAGACGTCGTGGTGCGGGTCGGCGGCCGGGCCGAGGTTCGTCTCGAGGCGGTGCGCGACGGCGACCTGCAGCTGAAACCGGTGCTCACCATCGACGGCTCCCGTCACACGGCCGAATCGGCGGGCGCCATCGCCGACCACGGGGTGTACACGACCACGTTCTCGCCGACGGTATTCACCGTCGCTCCCGTTGCAGAACCACTGAGCGGCAGACAGCGCGCGCTCCTGGGCAGAGACGCGACGGTCGTGATCCCGGGCTCGGACGTCGACGAGTTCCTCTCCGAGTACTATCCGGCCCTTCGCCGCACCATCGAGGTGACCGGCGACGAGTCGGTCGCACTCCCCCAGTTGTCACCCCCGGTGCTCGTGCTCACCGCGACCTTCGGCAAGAAGCAGTCGCTCGCCCTGGCCTGGACGTGGGAGGAGGCGGGTGATCACGCGGTCGAGGCCGCGACCACCGCGCGTGTCACCGCCGTGCTCGACGGCCCTCCCGAGGCGGCCCTGCTCCTCGGCCTCGACGCGGCCGAATTCTGCACGCAGACGCTGCCGCGCTTGGAGTCGCTCGAGGGCGTGCGGGTCGACCTCAAGGGCAAGCGCCCCGACTACCGGGAGCTGACGGAGGCGCCGACGCTCGTCGTCACCACCGTCGAGACCGACAAGCGCGACTGGTTCGACCTCGGCGTTCTCGTGAGCGTCGACGGTCGCAAGGTGCCGTTCGGCCCGCTGTTCACGGCACTGTCGAAGGGGCACAAGAAGCTCCTGCTGGTCGACAACTCCTACCTGTCGCTCGACCAGCCCGTGTTCGCCGAGCTGCACCGTCTCATCATCGAGGCGTCGGCGCTGGCCGAGTGGGAGACCGACGCGCCCAAGATCAGCCGCTACCAGGCGAGTCTCTGGGCCGAGTTCGAAGACCTGGCCGACGAGACCGAGCAGGCGGTGGCGTGGCGGGCGACCGCCGCGGGCCTCAACACAACGTCCGGCGTCGAACCGACCCCGCTGCCCGCCGGAGTCGCAGCCACGCTCCGCCCCTACCAGCAGGAGGGCTTCGACTGGCTGGCGTTTCTCTGGCGGCACGGCCTCGGCGGAGTGCTCGCCGACGACATGGGACTCGGCAAGACGCTGCAGACCCTCGCGCTGGTCGAGTATGCGCGCACCCTTCGACAGGCTCAGGGAACGGAGGCGGCTCAGGGAACGGAGGCGGCTCAGGGAACGGAGGCGGCTCAGGGAACGGAGGCGGCTCAGGGCCCGTTTCTCGTCGTCGCGCCGACCTCGGTCGTGTCCAACTGGGTGACCGAGGCGCAGCGTTTCACCCCGAACCTGGTTGTGCGCGGCATCACGGCGACGAACGCGAAGAGCCGGTCGAGCGTCGCCGACGACAGCCGCGGGGCGGACATCGTCGTGACCTCCTACGCGCTCTTCCGGCTCGACTTCGCCGCCTACCAGGAGCAGAGCTGGGGCGGCCTCGTGCTCGACGAAGCCCAGTTCGTGAAGAATCCCGCGTCGAAGGCGCACCAGGCGGCCGTCGAGCTGAAGGCTCCGTTCAAGCTCGCGATCACCGGCACGCCCATGGAGAACAGCCTCATGGACCTCTGGTCGCTGTTCGAGATCGTGGCTCCGGGGCTCTTCCCGTCGTGGCGGCGTTTCACCGAAGACTATGTGAAACCCATCACCTCACCGGCAGCGGACGAGTCCGACCGCGCGGGAGAACTGCTCGCTCGACTGCGGAGGCGCATCCGCCCCCTCATGATGCGACGCACCAAGGATCTCGTTGCGACCGAACTGCCGGCCAAGCAGGAGCAGGTGCTGCAGATCGAGCTGGCCCCGCGGCACAAGACGCTGTACGACACGTTCCTGCAGCGCGAGCGGCAGAAGCTCCTCGGCCTCATCGAGGACATGGACAAGAACCGGTTCATCGTGTTCCGGTCGCTGACCCTGCTGCGCATGCTGAGCCTCGACGCCTCTCTCGTCGACGAGCAGTACAGCGACGTGCCGTCGAGCAAGCTCGACGCCCTGTTCGAGCAGCTCGACGACGTGGTGGCAGAGGGCCACCGCGCACTCATCTTCAGCCAGTTCACCAAGTTCCTCGGCAAGGCCGCGGCGCGACTCGACGCCCGAGGGATCGCCTACGAGTACCTCGACGGCTCGACCCTGAAGCGCGCCGATGTGATCAGGCGGTTCAAGCAGGGCGACGCCCCGCTGTTCCTCATCAGTCTCAAGGCCGGTGGGTTCGGACTCAATCTCACCGAGGCCGACTACGTCTTTATGCTCGACCCCTGGTGGAACCCCGCGACCGAGGCCCAGGCTATCGACCGCACGCACCGCATCGGCCAGGACAAGAACGTGATGGTCTACCGACTCGTCGCCACCGGCACCATCGAGGAGAAGGTCATGGCGCTGAAAGAGAAGAAGGCACGCCTGTTCGACGCCGTCATGGACGACGACGCCGTGTTCAGCTCGGCGCTCACCGCCGACGACATCCGCGGACTTCTCGACGGGTAGGCGGCGCGCGTCGGTGGGCTCCAGTACCCTGAATTGGTGAGCACCGATTACGTTAACGCCCCCGTAGACCGAGAATCCGCCGAATCCCTCGCGACCCAGGGCCTCGTGCTCGACGTCGTCGACACCGCTGACGCCGAGTCGTTCGGCAGCTGGCTGCAGGCCGAATCGCGTGGATTCCACGACGGACCAGAGCCGGTCGAGAAGATCGCCGCGTGGGTCGACGGTCTGGCCTACCGGCGGACGACCGGCGTGTGGGACGAGACGACGACGGATGCAGCGGCGCCGGTCGCCACTGTCAGCTCCTGGGTCGCCCCGCTCACCGTGCCGGGGCACGCGACCGTCGACGCGTGGGCGATCAGCGCGGTCACCGTCTCGCCCACCCACCGCCGCCGTGGCATCGCCCGCAACCTGCTCGAGTCCGAGCTGCGCACGGCGAACTCGCTGGGTGTGCCGCTCGCGATGCTCACCGTCTCGGAGGCCACCATCTACGGCCGCTTCGGCTTCGCACCGGCGGTGATGGCGGCCGACTGGACGATCAACGCCCGCCGAGCCACGTGGTCGGGCCCCACCCCGCACGGACGCGTGCAGTTTCTCACCATCGCCGAGGCCGTCGAGCAGGGTCCGGCGCTGATCGAGCGGGTGCGGCTCGCGTCGCCCGGCCAGATCGAGACCTGGCCGCTGCTGTGGAAGCGCATTCTCGGTCTGCTGCCCGGCGACAAGGACGCGCCCAAGAACCTGCGCGTGGTGCGTTACGACGATGTCGCAGGCGTCGCGCAGGGAATCGCGGTCTACAAGCTCACCGAGCACCCCGTCGACATCTTCGGCTACACGCTCGACGTCGTCTTCCAGGCCTCGGCGACCGACGACGCCTACGCGGGACTCTGGCGCTTCCTGCTCGAGATGGACCTGGTCGGCGAGGTGACCGCGTCCCTGCGTTCCGTCGACGAGGGGTTCGCCTGGCAGGTGGCCGACTTCCGTGCCGCACGCAAGACGCGGCAGCGTGACCACCTCTGGACGCGCATCCTCGACGTGAAGGCGGCGCTCGAGGCGCGCAGCTACAGCGCGCACGGCAGGATCGCCCTGCAGATCTCCGACCCGCTCGGTTTCGCCGCGGGCGACTTCCTACTCGAGATCGCCGACGACGGCTCGGCCACGGTCGAACCGCTCGTCGGCGAGATCCCCGACGATGCGGCGAACGTGGCGCTCAGTGTCAACGATCTGAGCGCGCTCTACCTCGGCGGGGTGTCAGCGGTGACGCTGACCCGCGCCGGCCGCATCACCGAGTTGCGCGAGGGTTCGGCCAGTGCTCTCGACTCGTCGTTCCGTTCGGCCGTCACGCCGTGGCTCAGCATCTGGTTCTGAGCCGCTGCCTCACTCGGCCCGCATGAACCAGGGCGGGTAGACCGCGACGCGGGTGCTGAACGCCGACGCCTTGACGATCGCCTTCACCGCGTCGCGTGCGCGGTCGTTGGCCACACCGATGAGAGACACCAGCTCGATCGGGAACTCGTCTTTCACCAGGTACTCGGCGGCGAGGATCTGCACCGACTCCTCCTCGCCACGGAGCTTGCGCAGCACGCGGTCGCCCGCCTCACGGGTGGTGGCGAAGCGGGTGAGCGTGTGGGCGGCGTCTCCGTCGGTCACGACGATCGCGGCGTCGCGCTCGTCGTCGTCGGCCGCGTGCGCCGCGACGACGCTCCCCACGCTGCTGACGAGGATCACGTAGTCGGAGGGGATCGTCTCCCGGATCGCGGCAGACAGGCGCGGGTCGTCGGCGTGCTCGCGAACGCTGATCCACAGGCTCGACGTCGGGCTGAGGAAGAAGGGCACGTAGCTGGCGACGCTCGCGGCGGTGTCGTCGGAGACGACGATGGTGCGCCGCGACTCGCGCGTCTCTGCCGAGGAGATGTCGACGGTAGGCCGGGTGATCCAGGTGTCGTTCGCGTCGGCGAGGAGGCGGCCGGTGCTGAGGATGTCGGCGAGGTTGCTCACGTGGGTCACGTGGTAGATGCGCTGGTCGCCGACCTCGACGGGCGGGTTGCGCAGTGAACCTGCCGGGGCGGGCTTGCGCGGGGCCGTCAGCGACTGGGCGCGTGGCCGGGTGACTCGCGGTTTCGAGACCACGGCGACCGGGACATCCGGAGCCGCCTTGGGGAAGCAGGCGTCACAGAGCCCATAATCGAGTCCGTGGATGCATTCCTCGCCCAAGTGGAAACCTTTCGTCGTCGTGGAACTGTCCACCTGTCAACGTTACGCGGCTTTTGCGCCCAGTGCGCACCAGACCGCCTCTAAGCTGATCGGATGTCTGCCTTCGCCCCGTTTCTTCCCGCCCCCGGGTCCGTCGTGATGTTCTCCACGACGTGGTGCGGATACTGCACGCGCCTGAAGTCGCAGCTCGACCGGGCCGGCGTGCCGTACACCGAGGTCAATATCGAAGAGGTCGAAGGCACGGCCGAGCTGGTCGCCGCTGTCAACGGCGGCAACCAGACCGTGCCGACGGTCGTGTTTCCCGACGGCACCACCGCGACCAACCCTTCGCTGTCCGCGGTGCAGCAGAGGCTGGTCTAGTACCCGCTACGCCCTGCGCGCCCGCTGGGGTTCGGAGACCGTGAACGACGCCGCGATGTCGAGCAGTGCTGCGACGGCGGCCAGGTCCCGCCGTTCGGCGTCGGTCGGCTGATCGCCACCGGCCGTCACGACGGTGACCACCTGTTCGAGATACTCGTGATTGAGGCGGTGCCGGGTGCCGGAGTCGATCCCCAGCGCGAGCGCCGTCTCGAGGAGCGCCGCAGCGTCGGTGGGCGACAGCGCACGGTCGACGAGGGCGCGGTCGACGAGAGCCAGGTAGTCGATGTGCTCGATCGGGCCGTCGACGGCCGGGAGTCGATCGGCGACGAGGGCCAGCGAACCCTGCTGGAACGGCCCGGCGGGCGGCCGCGGCGCCCAGGAGAAACCCGACGGGGCCGGGATGCTCCAGGGTGAGGCATCCACACGCTCCAGGGCCCGCGACCACTGCGGATCGGACGGGGCGACGCGGATGAGGCGACCGAGGAGTTCCGCGCCGACCCACGCACCGGCCGGCGGCCTGCCGCCGCGCCGCTCGCCGACCCCGTTCGCGAGCGAACGTCCCACCCCCGGAAGGTGACGTCGCGCGAGGTGGACGGTGCAGAGCGGCCTGCTTAGGAGGGCCGGGGTCTCCAACCCCGCGAGGTCGAACTCGGTCGCGAGGAAACGAGCGACGAAGCGGGCGTTGTGCGCCACGACGGCGCGGCCCTCGAGCAGCGCGCACAGCTCGGGCGCGATCTGCGCGAAGGTCGGCGCCAGCCGTACGTCGCTCGCACGGATGCGGCGCACCTCGCGTTCACGCAGGTCGCGCCCCGGATTGACGAGGGTGTCCCACTCCCCCGTGATCCTCCCGCGGCAGTCGACGTGCACGACGGAGACCTCGATGACGCGGTCGTGGCCGGTGCTGAGCAGGCCGGTCGTCTCGACATGGACGACCGCGTACCCAGACGCCACGTGTCCTCCAGCCGCACGATATGTAGCTGCGAGGCTATGACATGCTGGCGCGGCGGTGTATCCCCCGTCAGGGGTACGGGATATCGTTCTCGGGGCTCCCCGCGCCCGCCGACATCACACACACGCACACACACGCAAGGACAGCAGTGCCCTCCCGCAACACCCGTACCAGTCGCACAGTCCCCGCTCGCGTCGTCGCCGTGTTGGTGGTCTTCGCCGTCGCGTTCTACCTGTTCAGCGGATTGCTCGCCGACACCCCGGCCCCGGGTTCTCCCTCGACGGTCGCCGCGACCGCGACACCGACACCCGCACCGGCACCGACACCGACACCCGTCATCCCCGAGGCCTCTCAGAGCGCCACGACCGCGCAGACCCTGGCCGCTCTGGCCGCCATCCCCGTCAAGGGGCGTTCGCCGAAGACGGGCTACGACCGCGAGGGGCAGTTCGGCAGGCCCTGGACGGACGAAGACCACAACGGATGCGACACACGAAACGACATCCTGGCCCGCGATCTCGCGGCGGCGACGCTCGAGGGAGCCTGCAGGGTCGTCAGCGGTACTCTGGCCGACCCGTACACCGGCGGGTCGATCGCATTCGAGCGCGGGGAGCAGACCTCGGCCCTCGTGCAGATCGACCACGTGGTCGCGCTGTCGAACGCGTGGCAGACCGGGGCCGCGCAGATCGGCCCCGAGCGTCGGGTGGCCTTCGCCAACGACCCGCTGAACCTGCTCGCGGTCGACGGGGCGACCAACAGCGCGAAGGGCGACGGCGACGCCGCCACCTGGCTGCCGCCCTCCAAGGCCTTCCGATGCACGTATGTGTCGCGTCAGGTCGCCGTGAAGTCCGCGTACTCGCTCTGGGTGACGCAGGCAGAGCACGACGCAATAGCCCGCGTGCTCGCCACCTGCCCGTAACCCACCGCGAGGGCTGCCTGACCGGCACTTTGGCCATTGGCGCGAGCGGCGCACGGTGTCTACAGTTGCCCCATGACAACGACGTCTTACCCGACGCGTGCCGCGACCCGAACCCGCAGGCCCGCAACCCCCGCCCGCATGGTCTTCGGACTCCTGCGCCTCGCCGCGGCAGCTACGGCGCTCGCAGCGATCATCACCCAGATCAGCGAGCGCGTCGCGAACGGCGCGTTCGTCCCGGAGTGGTACTTCAGCTACTTCACGGTGCAGTCGAGCCTCATCAGCGTGGTCGTGCTCGGCGTGGGCGCCGTGCTCGCCTTCCGCTGGCGGAGCGACCCCGAGCTGTTCACGGCCGTCAGGATGTCGGCGGTCGCCTATGCGACGGTGACCTGCGTCGTGTACAACGTGCTTCTCCGCGGCCTTCCCGACCAGGGCTTCGTCGGACTCGCCTGGCCCGGCGAAGTGCTGCACGTCTGGATACCGGTGTTCCTGATCGTCGAGTGGGTCGTCGCTCCCGGACGCGCCGTACTCGGGTGGGAGCGGATCTGGACGGCCGTCGGCTTCCCGCTCGTCTGGCTCGGTTTCACGCTCGTGCGCGGAGTGCTCGGGCGCTGGTACCCCTACCCGTTTCTCGAGCCGGACGCTCCGGCCGGACCCGTGAGCGTGCTCGTGTACATCGTGGCCATCTCGGCGTTCATCGTGGGAGTCGCGGCACTCGCCATCGGCATCAGCCGTGTCGGCATGCGCAACGGGGCCGGCTAGTCGGCCTTGCGCAGCTCGTTCTGCACCATGAGTGCGAGACCCCGCAGCAGGGCCGAGTCGGCCTCGGTGAACTCCCGCGGTTGCGGATCGAAGACACACACCGTGCCCACCCGCACACCGTTCGGCGCCTCGACGGGATACCCCGCGTAGAAGCGCAGGAACGGCGGTCCCGCGACCACGGGGTTGAGAGCGAAGCGCGGGTCCTTCGAGGCGTCCTCGACAGTGAAGAGCTCTCGTCGCTGGAGTGTCACCTCGCAGAATGAACTCAACCGGGGCACCTGGTCGAGGTCGAGGCCGAGTCGCGACTTGAACCAGTGGCGGTCATGGTCGACGAACGTGATCGCGGCCGACGCCGCGCCGAGAAGATCGCGAGCCGTCGCGGTGATGCGGTCGAACCGTTCCTCGGGCGCGGTATCCAGAATGTGGAGCGAGTCGAGAGTGGCCTGCCGGGCGCCCTCGTTCACCGGCTCTCCCGGCTCGCCGTCGTGGTCCGACGGCGAGAGCCGCGACGCCACGGTCTGCGACAGCAGCTCGGCCCACCGTGAATACGTCGCAGAGCTGCGGAACCTGTCGGTCTCGCCCGAACTGGTCGCCTCGAAGGGCAGAAACGTCGTGCGCTCCCTCGAATCGGCGACCTGTCGGCTCACGTCGTTGAGCGACGCCGCGTGCCGCACGCCCAGGAGGTTGATCGCGACCGGGTACTTCTGCAGCGCCGGCAAAGGCGGAACACCGATGATGAACACTTCCTGGGCGTCTCCCCCGCGGCCACCGACCAGGTCTAACACCGCGTCCAGATCCGACCGCCAGCTGTCGACGGGCTGGAACATCAGAGTCTCGATGAGCCCGAGCGAGAGGACCACAGCGTCGAATCGCTCGAGAGGCTGTCGCGTGAGCACGTCGAGCAGCACCTCGGCCGTCATCTCGCGGTCGACGACGATGTCCATGTCGACCGCGCGTCCCGTGATCGCGGTCACCTGTCTGGCGAGATGCCCGGCGAGAGCCAGGTCGTGCGACAGCACCCCGAATCCGATCGAGGTACCGCTGCCGGCCAACAGGACCTTGACGGGGCTCGCTCCGCCGGTGTGCACGGCGGCTAGCCCGGGCGGCTGCGGGATGATGGCGCGCGTGAGCGCCGTCGACGACAGCCACATGCGCACGCCCTGCCGGGCGACACCGTGTACCGCGCGCTTCAACACTCGGACCCCCTCGCAGGACCTCGGGCGCCCTGACGCGGGCGCTCCATCCGCACCCCGAGATCAGTGTATGACCGCCCATCCGCCGGGGCGCCACTTCGACCTACTCGGTCGAGCGTGTCGGCGCGGCGGCGGCTAGCCTGAATCCATGTCTCCCACCCCTCCCATCGCCCGCAAGGTACCGACCGAGCGCCGACACCACGGCGACGTGTTCATCGACGACTACGAGTGGATGCGCGACAAGGAGTCCCCCGAGCTGGTGGCTCATCTCGAGGCCGAGAACGCCTTCGCCGACGCGCAGACCGACGAGCTCTCCGGCCTCCGCGACCGGATCTTCGGCGAGATCCGGTCGCGCACCCAGGAGACCGACTTGAGCGTCCCCGTTCGCGACGGCGACTGGTGGTACTACACCCGCACCGTCGAGGGCCAGCAGTACGGTATCCACTGCCGGGCGCCCATCACGGGCGACGACGATTGGATTCCGCCGGTCGTGCCCACCGCCGACGGAGCCTCGTCGGGCGCCCTCGCCGGCGAGCAGGTGCTGCTCGACGACAACTCCGAGGCCGACGGTCTCGACTTCTACTCGCTCGGGAGCTTCGACGTCAGCGGCGACGGACACACCCTGCTCTACGCCGTCGATACCGAGGGCGACGAGCGCTACACGCTGCGCCTCCGTGACCTCCGCTCGGGCGAGAACCTCGTCGACGAGGTGCCCGGCACGTCGGCCGGCGCGACCTTCGACGCCTCGGGACGTTTCGTCTTCTACACGACGGTCGACGACGCCTGGCGTCCCGACACCGTCTGGCGGCACGAGGTCGGCACGCCGGCCTCCGCCGACGTCACCGTCTTCCACGAACCCGACGAACGCTACTGGGTGGGCGTCGGGCTCATGCGCAGCCGACGATTCATCGAGATCGAGCTGGGTTCCAAGATCACCAGCGAGGCGCACATCCTCGACGCGCAGGATCCGACGGGCGAGTTCCGGGTGGTCTGGCCGCGTCGTGACGGGGTCGAGTACTCGATCGAGCACGCTGTGATCGACGGCGAGGACCGCCTGTTGGTAGTGCACAACGACGGCGCCGTCGACTTCCAGGTGACGGATGTCCCGGCCGACGACCCCCGGTCGCCCGGGCGCACGCTCGTTCCGCACCGCACCGGAACCCGAATCGAGAGCGTCGACGCGTTCGCGGGCCACCTGGTTCTCGAGTACCGTCGCGACGCGCTGCCCCGGGTGGCCGTGCTGCGGCTGGATGCGCCCGACGCCGAGTTCGTCGAGGTCCCCTTCGCGGAGCAGCTGTTCTCGGTGGGAGCAGGCGGAAACCCCGACTGGAACCAGCCGACCGTGCGCCTGCACTACGCGAGCTTCGTCACCCCGTCTACCGTGAACGACCTCGACGTCGCCACCGGCGAGCTTCGACTGCTCAAGCAACAGGCGGTGCTCGGCGGCTACGACCCCGCGCTGTTCACGCAGCGCCGGGAGTGGGCGGTCGCCGACGACGGCACGCGCATCCCCATCTCGCTCGTGTACCGCGGCGACCTCGTCTCCCCGGGCACACCGGCGCCGCTGGTGCTGTACGGCTACGGCTCCTACGAGCACAGCATCGACCCCGGTTTCACCATCTCCCGCCTGAGCCTGCTCGACCGCGGCGTCGTCTTCGCCGTGGCGCACGTGCGCGGCGGCGGCGAGCTGGGCCGCGACTGGTACGAGCAGGGCAAGACCCTCACCAAGCGCAACACGTTCACCGACTTCGTCGCGGCGGCCGGCCACCTCACCGACATCGGAGTGACGAGCTCCGACCGTCTCGTCGCCGAGGGCGGCAGCGCCGGAGGTCTCCTGATGGGCGCCGTGGCCAACCTGGCCCCCGAGGCGTTCGCCGGCATTCTCGCCGTCGTGCCCTTCGTCGACCCCCTCACGAGCATCCTCGACCCCTCCCTGCCGCTGACGGTGATCGAGTGGGACGAGTGGGGCGACCCTCTGCACGACGCCGAGGTGTACCGGCTGATGAAGTCGTACTCCCCCTACGAGAACGTGCGGGAGACCGAGTACCCGCGCATTCTCGCGGTGACGAGCATCAACGACACGCGAGTGCTCTACGTCGAGCCGGCGAAGTGGGTGGCGCGGCTTCGTGAGGTCGGGGCATCCGTCATTCTCAAGACGGAGATGAGCGCGGGCCACGGCGGGGTGAGCGGCCGTTACGAGTCATGGCGTAAGCGGGCGTTCGAACTGGCCTGGGTGCTCGACGTGCTCGGCCTCTCGAAGACCTGACCGCGAACCGTCACTCGTCGTTCGCGCGAAACCTGTTCTCCGGGTCGAGGGTGCGCAACAGCTCGCCCATGATCCGGTCGAGATCGGCGATGTCGGCGGCGCTCAGCGGGTCGATCACATTCTCGCGCACCGTGTCGACGTGTCCGGGAGCCGTGGCGACCACCTTCTGCCAGCCCGCTTCGGTGAGGGTCGCGTTGGTGGCCCTCCGGTCGTCGGGGCACGGAGCACGGTCGACATAGCCGCGCTTCTCCAGTCTCGACACCACGTGCGACAGGCGCGGGAGAGTCGAGTTCGTCGCGGAGGCGAGCGAGGTCATGCGCAGGGTCCTGGCGGGCGCCTCCGACAGCATCGCCATGGTGAAGTACTCGAAGTGCGTGACCTCGGCGTCGCGCTGCAGCTGGGAGTCGAGCACTCCGGGAAGGATCTCCACCACCGCGACGAACTTCTTCCAGGCGCGGAGCTGTTCGGGAGTGAGCCATCGGGTCTCGGTCATCTCGAGAGTTTACCGCCTTGGTTGACACTACAACTAAGCCCTGTGAGCGGTCGATGTCGACCCGGTCGGAGAGCGGACCTGCGCCCGCCGAGCAAGCCTTTTCCCCGGCGCCGGACTGCGACACAAATTCATCGGGAAGCGACTGCAACCCCATGCTTCCCCCCTGAGATGTCTGGGGTTACAGTATTGAAAGGGGGAAGCTAAATCGGCGCGTGCCGGTGCGGCCCCCTCCTCGACCACAGCCGGAGGTTCCACCCGCAATGCGACTCCCTCAGCAGTTACTCGCTCTGACGTGCCCTGAGTGCGGAACCGACAACCCCCTCGAGATCGTCTACGGGTTCGCCAGCGCGGAGATGTTCGATTCGGCGCTCGCGGGGCTCATTGCCCTCGGCGGCTGCACGTTCGACGACGACAGTCCCGCCTACCGCTGCCGCCGGGGCGACTGCGAGACCGAGTGGGGCCGTTGGGGCGACTTCCCCGACTGAGCCGCCGACAACTCTCCGCCGCCGAGTATCCGCCGGCGAGTATCCGCCGCCTATTAGCCGTCGATCCGGTCGAGGAGCTTCTTGGCGGCACGCGCGATCGAGTCGTGGTCGTGCTGCGCGGCCCTGCTCTCGAGCGAGATTACGGCGCAACGATGCAGCCGGCTGAAGTCGCCGAAGGGAAAGCTGTACCGCCCCTTCGTCTCCTCGCCCTGTGATTTGTCGACGCCCAGGTGCCATTTCGCATATTCCGCGTAGCCGTGCTTCTCGATGAAGGCGTTCTCATCGGCTGCGCTCGGCGCGTCTTCGCTCCAGTCGTCTCGTTCGTCGCGCACGGCACGCCCGGCTCTGATGAGCGATTCGGCCTTGTCCAGTGCGTCGGAGTTCAGGGTGATTGTCATGTGACCACTGTGTGACGGCGCGTGGACAGGGCACAGAGGGTTGACTCCGCCGGTCGCGCGCCCCACCGTTCCGACCCCGCGCGTTAACCGGCGCGCGGCAGAGTGCGGTGCATGGATCTGATGAACCCGGATGCCGTCACCGCCGCCGTGGTCGCCGCGGCCACCTCACCGTGGGTCTACGGTGCGGTGTTTCTGCTCACCCTGCTCGACGCCTTTCTCGTCGTCGTCCCGAGCGAGACCGTGCTGGTCGCCCTCGGAGCACTCGCCCTCTCGACCGGGTCGCCGGATGTGCGGTTGCTGGTCCCTGTCGCCGCGGTCGCCGCGATAGCGGGCGACAGCCTGACCTACTGGCTCGGTCGCGCGGTGCGGCTCGAGCATCATGCCTGGGCGAGGCGGCGGCGCGTCGCCGCAGTGGCGGCCTGGGCGAAACGCTCCCTCGACCGGCGGGCGGCCGCGGTGCTGCTGACCGCCCGTTTCGTGCCCTTCGGCCGCATCGCCGTCAACCTCACCGCGGGCGTCAGCCGGTTTCACTACCCGCGCTTCCTCGCTCTGACCGCGGTGGCCGGGGTGTGCTGGTCGGTCTACACGGTGAGTGTCGGCGCGCTTTTCGGCGCGTTGTTCGGCGGAAATCCGGTGCTGGCCGTCGCCGTGTCTGTCGTGGTGGCTCTCGGTCTGGGATTCTGCGTCGACAGGGCGAGCGAACGGATGTCGGCCATGCGATACCGGCCCGACGACATCGCCGAATCATGAGCGCATCGCACCTTCGCCCACAGCGCGGTGCTTGGCAAGCCCTCGCGTTCTCAGGTTCGACAAGGTAGACCTATAGAGTCGGCCCGCAACTACGGGGTTGCATCGGGAGGTAGTGGTTGAGGCATGGGTAACACGCTGGAGTGCATTGGCGATTGGATTTCACAACAGCGGTGGTACGCGGGCAAGGGGCATGTCCCCCGGCTGCGTGAACTGTCTCGGCAGGTGATCCCCAGCGACGACCCCGCCGCCAGGGTCTCGATTGTGCTGGTGATGGACGACGAGGGCCACGTGCCGACCCTGTACCAGGTGCCCGTCGTCGAACGCGACGAGCTGCAGCCGTCGGAACGGCCGTTTCTCATCGGGCGCAACGACGAGGGCTCGTACCTCTTCGACGGCCCCCACGACCCCGCCTTTCCCCGCGCCCTGCTGCGTGTGCTCGCGCCTGAGCTCGCAGACGAGGCACGGGTCACGGCCACGCGGGTGCTCGCCGCGGAACAGTCGAACACGTCGATCATCTACGACATCGACGGCGTCCCCTCGGTCATCTGCAAGGTATTCCGTACCCTGCACCACGGCGACAACCCCGACGTGACCCTCCCCGCCGCACTGAGCCTCGCCGGTTCCACCGCGGTGCCCAAGTACGTCGGCCAGCTGCGCAGCGAGTGGGACGACGTCGGACGCCCCGGCGGACGAGCAGCCGGCCATCTCGCCTTCGCCCAGGAGTTCCTCGCCGGCGCCGACGACGGCTGGAAGGTCGCGCTGAAGTTCGCCTCGGCGGGCGACGACTTCTCGACCCTCGCCCGCGCGCTCGGCGAGCAGACAGCGCGCGTGCACGCGACGCTCGCGGAGGTCATGCCGACGAGCGACGCCCAGCCCGCCGACGTGGCCGCGTTCGTCGCATCGTGGACCTCCCGACTCGCGCTCGCCACCCGCGAGATACCGGCGCTGTTCGAACACCGCGAGGCCATCGCGTCGATCTATGCCGAGGCGGAGGCCGGTCGGTGGCCGAGCCTGCAGCGCATCCACGGCGACTTCCATCTGGGGCAGGCCCTGCTCGTGCCCGAACGGGGCTGGGTCCTCGTCGACTTCGAGGGCGAGCCGCTTCGGCCCATGGACGAGCGAGACCGCCCCGACGTGCCGCTTCGGGATGTCGCGGGGATGCTGCGCTCGTTCGACTACGCGGCGGGCTCGACGCCCGGCGTGCCGCACGACTGGGCCTCGTCGGCTCGGGAGGCGTTCCTCGAAGGCTATATCGCGGCCTCCGGCGCGGACCTCGCGTCGTTCCGCCCGCTGCTCAACGCCTTCGAGCTCGACAAGGCCGTCTACGAGGCCGTCTACGAGGCTCGCAACCGTCCGGGGTGGCTCCGCATCCCGCTCCGTGGAATCGACCAGCTCGTCGCGCGCAGGCTCGACCCCAGCACGGCCTCCTAGCCGCGTTCGCGGTACAGTGGCGCTGAGATGTCATTCACCCGTCGCACCTTCCTCATCGGCGCGGGGTCCGGCGTGTCGCTGCTCGTATTGACGGCATGCACGACAGACCCGAAACCCGACCCCTCGCCGACGCCGACGCGGACCACCACCGGGCTCGTGCCTGCGCCGGCCGCAATGGAACGCAGTGCCTGGGGCGACGACACCCTGGCGCGCGGGTCGGTCAGCTTCATGGCGGTCGGCTCGACGATGGAACACCGTGAGGCCCTCGGTTCAGCGCTCATCGACCGGGTGTTCTTCGCGGGCGAGGCGACCTCGACCACCAACCCGGGGACGGTGCTCGGCGCCCAGCTCACCGGCAATCGCGCGGCCGACGAGGTGACGGCCGCGAGCGACCCGTCAGAGCGCATCGCGATCATCGGCGCGGGCGCCGCCGGAGCGGAGGCCGCACGGGTGCTCGCCCTGCGCGGCTTCGACGTCGTCGTCATCGAGGCGCGCAAGCGAGTCGGAGGCCGCGTCGCGACCGTCGTCGCCACGGACTGGCCGTTTCCCGTCGAGCTCGGCGCGTGGCGGCTCTCCCCCGTCACCGACGGCGACGTGATCACCGCCCTCGAGCGACTCGACGTCTCGACGGTCTCCCTCGACGGAGCCGCCCAGGTCTACCGCTCGCCCACGGGTGAGACGTACTCCGACCCGGTGAGCTCCACGGCGATGTCGACGGCGCTGCAGTGGGCCCAGGGCCAGCAACGCGATCAGAGCCTCGACGACTCCCTCGACCAGTCGGGCGCCCTGCAGATCGCGAGCGAGTATTCGTCGGGCGAGGTGCTCGGCGACGAGCTTCTCCTGCAGCATCTGGCCTCTCTGGCGACGATCTACGGCGCCGACGGCTCGGAGCTGTCGAGCTGGTTCACCGTGGACGACACCCAGCCCTCCATGCTGGTGACCGGCGGCATGACCCGGGTCGTCGCCGAGTCGCTCGAGGGCGTGGAGACGTTTCTCTCGACGACCGTCGTCGGGGTCTCCTACAACGAGAGACGGGTGAGCCTGAGACTCGGCACCGGGGAGTCGCTGTCGGTCGACCGAGCGATCGTGACCGTGCCGCTCGGAGTGCTGCAGCACGACGGCATCGACTTCGACCCGCTGCTCCCGTTCTCGCACCGTACGGCCATCGCTTCGCTCGGCATGGGCACGGTCGACGCGGTGTGGCTGCGATTCGACGAGCCGTTCTGGACCACCGACGCCGTCATCTGGAACCTCGTCGGCACGGACGACCTCGTCACGACGTGGTTCAACCTCGAGCCGCTGACCGGCGAACCGGTGCTCGTCGGTCTCGTGGGCGGGGACGACGCGACGCGATTCGAGCTGTTGAACGACGACGAGCTCACAGCAGCACTCCGGGAGACACTGGCGCCGTTCGCCAGCTGAACCGTTCGCCGACCGGCGCGACCCGTGTGAGCGCGATCACCCCGGTGCCGACCACGGCGAAGGTCGAGAGCGCGAACGTCGAATAGAAGACGAACTCGACGGGGTCGCGCACCTGGTCGGGGTCGAGGAAGAAGTACGGGTACCAGCCCACGACCGCGCCGCGCACGAGAGTGATGACGCCCCACACGACCGGATAGCCGATCGTCACGAACAGCATGCGCCACTGCGCCCGGCCACGACCGGTCGACACAGCCCATTCGACGATCGCGAAGGCGGGCAGCCAGAAGTGCAGCACCTGGTCCGACCACGGCACCTCCAGCGTGAACCCGCGCGCCCCCGCCTGCTGCACGAGGATCGCGAAGACGACGCCGGCGACCAGGATCCAGGTCAGCACGAGCGCGTGCAGGTTCGTGAGCCAGGGAGGGTCCGTCCCCGAGCGCAGAGCGACGATGCAGCCGACGACGCAGACGACCATGAACGCGATGTTGCTCTGCATGGTGAGGTAGGCGAAGAAGTTGCCGGCTGTGAAGGTCGCGGAGCCGAGCCCCCAGATGAAGCGGGCGACGAGAGAGACCAGACCGACGAGCGCGAATGCGAATCGAGCGCCGGCGACGGCAACTCGAACATTCACGCGGCAGCCTTCACGCGCACAATTCTACGAATGACTCGACCCCCGAATCGCCACCCGCGTGCTGAGCCCGCCGTCAGTGCACCAGATCCGATGAATATAGCGTGGATGGCGCAGCCTCAGGCCGCGGAACGTGCCTGTCTCCGCGCGCGATGTCGGGAATCTAGACTCGACGGGAGTGTGCGGATCTCACGCGCACCGACCGGCCGCCACCTCGATCCTCGCGGGAGACCCCATGACGCACCCCTTCGCCACCTCGCTGAACGCAGAGCTCCCGGAGTGGTTGGTGGGCGAACTCGACAGCCACACCGCTCCTCTGGCGACCCACGAGGAGCGGATGTCCCTCGTCAACGCCCTCGCGGCACGCAACTTCCGTGAGGGCAACGGCGGTCCCTTCGCGGCGATCGTCGTCGACCGCTCCACGAATCTCGTGGTCTCGATCGGCGTGAACGTGGTGCTCAGCTCGGGACTCTCGGCAGGGCATGCCGAATTCATGGCGCTGTCCCTCGCCCAGACACGCCTGGGACGGTGGGATCTGGGCGCATCCGCAGAGCAGGATCTCGAGCTGGTCGTCAACTGGCGTCCCTGCATCATGTGCTACGGCTCGCTCATCTGGTCGGGGGTCAAGCACCTCGTGATCCCGGGTGACGGTCCGGAGCTCGAGCAGCTCACCGGTTTCGACGAGGGCCCGGCTCCGACCGACTGGCGCGCCGAGCTCGAGGGCCGAGGAATCAGCGTCACCACCGGAATCCTGCGCGACGAGGCGATCGCCGTGTACACCGCGTACGGAGAATCGAACTCGATCGTCTACAACGCCCGCGGCACCGGCTCGCGAATCTGACGCGACTGCCTACCGCACCCGGGTGATCGCCGGCGGCCGCCAGTCGCCCGAGAGGATACGCTCGCCGGGCCGGTAGACACGGAGGAAGACGTTGAATGGCCCGGTCGGTGCGGGCAGCCAGTTCGCCTCACGCTCCGGCCCGGGCGACGAGTGCTGGATCCAGATGTCGATCGAGCCGTCGTCGTTCACGGTGAGGTCGTCCCTGTCGCCGATCGCGTAGCGGTCGATGGGGTTCTGGATGAAGAAATGCTGGCTGTCGTACATGGTGAGTGACCAGAAGGCCTCGGCCGGCGGCGTCTCCCCCGCAGCGAAACGAACGCGGTAGTCGTGCGATCCGGTCAACGGATGACCGTCCCCGTCGACGGTCGCGTGCGGGTAGAGCGCGTCGGCGTCGAGGTTGGCGCCCAGCCCGACCAGCGCGATGAGCGCGCGCATGCCGTACCGGGTGCCGTAGCTGCCCAGTCCGCGCAACTGCTGCCAGCCCTCGGGCGTGAGCGAGATCGGCTGCGTCGCCGATGCGAGGAGCATCTCGAGCCCGTGCCTCGCTCCGGCGGCGATCTCGGCGGCGATCTCCGGCGGGGGCGAGTACTCGCCGGGCACGAGGCCGATCGACTCGAACGTGGCCATCACGGGAGCGTCGGCCACGGCGGGCGGATTCGCGGTCATCAGCCTCGCCAGCCGGCCGAAGAACGCATCCGAGTCCATGTCCTTCACCTGCGTCACCGGCGGGGTGCCCGTGTCGACTCCGGGTTCCAGCGGCACGCCGACGGGCGGCTGGTAGTCGGTCCCCCACGCAGAGAGGGGCACGAGCGAGAGACCGTCCTGAAACTCGTGCACTGCCGGATAGTCGGCGGTGCCGTTCGTCTGCGTGCGGCCGATTACCCACACCATCGACGTGGGAGCGTCGATGGTGTGGAGTTCTGGGGGCACCTCCCCGCGCCAGCCGGGGCCGGTGATCAAGAAGCTCCCGGTGCCGTCGCCGGTCGTGCGGGTGCCCGGCGACGCGAACACGTCGGTCCATGCCGACAGCAGCGGAAGCAGGTAGTAGCGCCCTCCGCTGTCGGGGACGGTGAGGACGACCGGCTCGCTCGACAGATCCAGCCACGCGCTCGAGTAGAGCGTGTCGGCGTTGGGGCTCACGACGTCGCGGAACTCGGCGTCGGGAAACTTCCGCAGGTGCCCGAACTGGTTGACCGGTGCCTGCTTGCCGGTCGGGCGCGGCGTGTTCGTGAGAACCGCGCGGGTGACGTCCATGAGCACGAGCGGGAAGCCGAAGATGAAGGCGTTCGCCGCCGTCTCGGAAACCGCGTCCTGAGCCGTGCTCGTCATGGTGCCATCAAGGCACCGGCGGAACAGCCGGTCACCACCCCAATCGGGTGACTGGGGCTACTTCTTGCCCTCGCGCGCCTCGCGGGCCTCGCGGTTGCGGGCATCACTCTCGGCGCGCTCCGCGATGCGCTCCTGCTTCGCCGCCCACTCGCGGCGTTCGATGTCGCGCTGCTTGATGCGGGCGTTCTCCTCGCGCACGTCGGCCTGCGTGCGGCGCTCGGTCACGAGCCACCGCGGCGGTGCGGAGAGCAGCTCCTGGATCTGAGCGGTCGTGAGAGCCTCTTCGACACCACCACGGGCGAGTCCGGCGTTGGAGATGCCGAGCTTGCCCGCGACGATCGGACGGGGGTGCGGGCCGTTGAGGCGCAGCTGCACGACCCACTCCGGCGGATTGGCGAGCATCTCGTTCAGCTCGGTGCGGGTGACGTCGTTCTTCTGGAACTCTTCGGGCGCCGCCGGCAGGTAGATGCCGAGCTTCTGCGCGGCCGTCGACGGCTTCATGGACTGCGGGGAACGCTCGGTACTCATCCCTAGAGCGTAGCCTGAGCATGGCGCTTGTCGGTCTGGCTGCGCCCGGTCGCAATAATCGAAGGGATCTCGTGACTCTCGCTCTCGCCTTCGTGCCCGGCGTCACCCTCACCAAGTGGACGAGGCTGTGGGAGGAACGCCGCCCCGACGTCGGTCTGGGCTTCGTCGCCACGACGGAGGCAACGCAGGTCGGCGCCCTGCTCGACGGCTCGGCCGACGTCGCCTTCGTGCGCCTGCCGCTGCCCGATTCCGCGCTCGCAGAGCTCAGCGTCATCCGTCTCTACAGCGAGGTGGCCGTCGCCGTCCTGCCCGAGGACCACCCCCTCGCCGACCAGGACTCTGTGACGCTCGCCGACCTCGCCGACCTCACACTGCACGACAATCAGGGAAGCCTGCGCGACGCCGTCGAGCTCATCGCCGCCGGTGTGGGCGCCCTCGTGGTGCCCCACGCGCTCGCGCGGCAGAACTCCCGCAAAGACGTGGTCTCCCGCGACGTCACCGACGCCGACGAGACGTGGATCGCCGTGGCCTGGGTCACCGAGAAGGAGACCGCCGACATCGAGGAGTTCGTCGGAATCGTGCGCGGGCGCTCGGCCAACAGCTCGCGCGGCGGATCGATCGCACCGGCGAAGGAGAAGATCGACCCCGACCTGCAGATCGCCAAGGAGAAGCCCGAGCGCAAGGCCCCGGTCAAGCCGCGCGGCAAGTACGTGCACCGCTCGACCGCCCGACCCCAGGGCAAGCGCCGACGCCAGGGTCGATAACGTTCGCCCGCTGGTGCCGATGCGACCGGCGGATGTCGGCGACGTGACGGCGTTCCTGACGATCGCCGATCTGACGCTCAGCGGGCTCGACGACCCCGGCGTGCGGATCTGGCTGCTGCGATCGACCACCGGCGCGATCGCGGGGACCACCGGCTTCGAGCTCTCGGCAGACGGCAGCGACGCGATCATCCGCAGCGTCGCCGTCTCACCCGCGGAACGCGGCCGCGGCCACGGCACCGGGCTGGCCGAACACGCGCTCGACGCCGCGCGCGCCGAAGGGGCGAAGCGCGCCTGGTTGTTCAGCCGTCGATCGGGACCGTTCTGGCAGGGTCTCGGCTTCGCGAGCGCAGATCGCTACGAGCTGGCCGACGCGCTGGCCGATACCCACCAGGTGCGACTCTTCCGTTCCACGGGGCAGCTCGCCGACGAGGTGGCCTGGAGCCGCGCGCTCTGGCCTCGCTCGCGGCCTCACCCGGGAAAGGCGAGGTGCGGTCTCATCGGCTCGGTCATCGTGGGGGCACAATCCACGCAGGCGAGAGAGGTAAGACAATGAACATCTGGAACGACATCTGGTCGATCATGTGGTTCTTCTTCTGGAGTTTCGTGTTCATCGCCTATCTCATGGCGCTGTTCTCGATCATCTCCGACATTTTCCGCGACAGGGAGTTGAACGGCTGGCTCAAGGCCGTCTGGATCATCTTCCTGGTGTTCCTGCCCTTCATCACCGCCCTCGTCTATGTGATCGCACGGGGACGGGGAATGGCCGAGCGCAACCAGAAGGATGTTCGCCAGGCGCAGGAGGCAACCGACACGTACATCCGCAGTGTCGCGTCGTCGAGCCCCGCCGACGAGATCGCCAAGGCGAAGGCGTTGTACGACGCGGGCACCATCAGCGCGGAGGAGTTCGCACACCTCAAGACCCGAGCGCTCGGTACCGCCCGCGTCTAGGTGCGACCCGCGTGTAGGCCTCACTCCGTGAGGCGGCGGGCGCATCCGGCCTAGGCTGGACAAGTGAATCCACCAGGCCGCTCGCGCGCCCGCCGCCTCGCCGATCTCGGCCTCGCGCCTGCACGCTACGCCCGGGTGCTGCAGGCCTCCGACCGTACTCCCCTGCTGCAGGTCATCAAGACGGCGGTCGCGGCGGGTCTCGCCTGGGTGGTCTGTCTCATCGTGCTTCCCGGCCACCTGCCCATCTTCGGCACCATCGCCGCCATTCTCGTGGTGCAGCCGAGCATCAACCAGTCGTTCTCCAAGGCTCTCGAGCGCACCGTCGGTGTGATAGCCGGCGTGATCATCGCCTCCGTCGGACTCGCGTTCTTCGAGGTGACGAGCTGGCTGATCCTCGGCTCGATCCTCGTCGCCCTGCTCGTCGGCTGGGCGTTCCGTCTCAGCCAGTCGACGACCGCGCAGATTCCGATCAGCGCGCTGCTCGTGCTCACGATCGGTGCGCAGACCTCCGGCTACGCGGTCGAGCGCATCCTCGAGACCGTGCTCGGCGCTGCGATCGCTGTCGTGGTCAACGTGATCGTGGTTCCGCCGGTGAGGCTCGGACCCGCCCAGGACGCCATCGCCCGGCTGGGCGCAGAGGTCGCCAACTCGCTCGACGACCTGGCCCGGCTCATCGAGAGGCCGTCGACGGTCGAGGAGCGCACCTCCGCGCTCGTGTCCGCCCGACTGCTTCGGCCGATGCAGACCAGGGCCGCCGCCGCCGTCACGAGCGCGGAGGAGAGCCTGCGGTTCAATCCGCGCCGTTCCGCCCACCGCACCTCGCTCACGCGCGACAGCCGTTTGCTCGAGACGCTGCAGGTGCTCGTGCTGCGCGTGCCGGGCATGATCCGCGCTCTCGACGACAGGTACGACGAGACGATCCACACCGAGCCGACCGCCGCAGGGCTCGCCGCCGAGGTCTCGCGGGCCGCGCACGACCTCAGGCTCGTTCTGCGCACCGCCGACGCCGACGCCGGCCCTGGCGCCGGCTCCGGCGACCGTGAGCCGACCACCGCGGAGATCCCGGCCCTCACCCGGCCGTTCAGGGTTCTCGCGCCCAGCGCGGCGCACTGGATCCTCATCGGCTCGCTGCTCGAAGACCTGCGCCGTGTGCGCGAGGTGATCGTCGAGGCCGGAGAGCAACGCTCGGCGTCGTGAACCCCGCATGGGAGAATGGCGTGTGACTTCGACCCCGGTTTCCGCCCCCGTCCCCGTAGCCGCCTCGATCGGACTTCTCTTCGATGTCGACGGCCCCATCGCCAGCCCGGTCACGCGCCGCATCGCGATCCCGAGCATCATCGACGACCTCGTGCTGCTCGCCGGCGCCGGGGTGCCGATCTCGTTCATCACTGGCCGCTCCGACGCGTTCATCCGAGACGAGGTCATCACTCCGCTGCTCGCGGCCGGCCTCGGCGACGTGCTCGCCGACCCGCAGAACCGCATGTTCGCGGTGTTCGAGAAGGGCGCCGCCTGGACGCCGGTCACGTCGGACGGACTCGGCGACGTCGTGGTCGACGACAGCGTGGCGCTGCCCGGCGTCGTCGTCGACGAGATCCGTGAGCTCGTGGCATCCGACTTCTCAGACACCATGTTCTTCGACGAGACGAAGCGCGCCATGATCTCGGTCGAGCAGCGCACCGACGTCGCGCACGCCGACTACGTCGAGGCGCAGAAGCTCTTCAATGAGGCCGCATACGCGGTCGTGGCGCGTCACGGGCTCGGCGTGCGCTTCGGCGACCGTGAGACCCCGGATGCCTCGGGGCTCGTGCCATTCCGTCTCGACCCCACGATCATCTCGACCGACATCGAGTCGGTGCAGCTCGACAAGGACCGCGGCGCCGAGCGCGCGCTCGAGTACTTCGCGGCGAGCGGGCCGCTGCCCCGGCTCTGGCGTTCCGTCGGCGACTCGCGCAGCGACTACCTCATGGCCGACCACCTCCACTCCGCGGGCTACGACGTGGCCCACGTCGACGTGCGCCCCTCCGACGGCATTCTCGAGCGACCGTACGACATCATCGTCGAGGGCGAGCTGATCCACGACGAGGCCGGTGCCGCGTTCCTCGAGCACTGGGTCACGAAGCTCGGACTGCGCTAGCCGCGCTCGGGGCAGATCGCCACGGAGCGGCTCGAGGCGCGCCACCCCTTCCGCGCGGCTCGCGGCGGGGCGAAGATGGGCGCATGGCCGATGAACCGGTGCCGCCAGGCGTGCGCGCCCAACTCCTCGCGACGGAGCACTGGGGGCTGCTCGCCTCCCGCAGCACCGCGCAGAGCGAGGTGCTGACGCGCATCAGCATGTTCCTGACCCTCGTCTCCGCGTCGCTCGTGAGCCTCGCGCTCGTCGGTCAGGCCACGGGTTTCTCCGACCCGTTCACGGTCTTCGCTATCGCGGTGCTCGGGATCGCGGTGCTCGTGGGCTTCCTCACGCAGATCCGCGTCTTCAACGTGGGCATGGAGGACCTCATGTACGTGCTCGCGATGAACCGGCTGCGCGGCGCCTATGTCGAGATGGATCCGACGATCGCCCGCTACCTCATGGCCGCCCCGTTCGACGACCGGGCCGGGGCGGAGCGCACCTACTATTTCCTCGGCCGCCGCACCGATTTCAGCCAGGTCGCCGGCAGCAGCATGATCTTCATCGCCGCGGTGAACTCCGCGTTGGCCGGCCTGCTGCTCGCGTCCGTCGTCGCCGCGTTCTCGCTGCCGTTCCCGGTCGCGGTGGTCGTCGGTACGCTCGGTGGGCTCGTCTACTTCGGGATCACTCTCGCCACGGGCGGCCGGCGGTTCTACGACCTCTGGACCACCTATCGGCCGCAGTTCCCGACTCCGCCGACGGCCTCTCCCGCCCCTCGGGAGTAGCGGCGAACGACACGCGCGGGATGCTTCCGACACGCCGCCGGAATGTCGGTGGCAATTGACATATTCGAATGTATGTTCGAACATGAAGAGATGCCAGCGGCAGCGTCTTTCCTCTCCCCAGCCGTCCCGGCGAGCCATCCGGCCGTTGGTGAATATCCCACGCGATCGCGAGATCTGTACGCTGCTGCTGGCTCGAATTCCACCACGCTGACCGCCCCCGCGCCCGCCGCCCCCGCCGCCGGCGACAAGGCGCAGAAAGTGCTCGAACTGCAGTCGCGCATCCGTTCGATGCAGTCGAAGAAGCTCGACTCGCGCAGCCTGCCCACCCATCCCGCCATCGCGCGGCTGCTGCCCGGCGGCGGCCTGCAGCAGGGCTCGGTCTACTCGGTGGCTGGCTCGGCCACCCTGCTCATGGCCATGCTCGCAGGCCCGAGCGCCGCGGGCTCGTGGTGCGGCGTCATCGGGGTGCCCGAGTTCGGCATCGAGGCGGCGGCGCGCTTCGGCATCGACCTCGAACGTCTCGTGCTGGTGCCGAATCCCGGCGACCAGTGGCTCGGGGTCACCTCGGCGATCGCCGACGTGATGGGCGTCGTCGTGACGCGGCCACCCAAGCGGGCGAGCGACTCGAGCGTCGCCCGGCTCTCCGCCCGCCTGCGTCAGCGCGGCTCGACCCTCATCGTTCTCGGCACCTGGCCGCAGAGCGACGCGATCCTCAGCCTGTCGCGCAGCGACTGGAGCGGCATCGGCAACGGGCACGGCTACCTCGAGGCCAGGCAGGCCACCGTCACCGTCACGACCGCGAACGGCCGTCCGCGCAGCGCCCGCCTGTGGCTGCCCGACCAGGCCGAGCAGTTCCGCGAGGTGACGCCGCTGTACGCCAGTGCCGGCGGTGCAGGGGCCGGCGTACCCGAGGCGACCCCCGCCGAGCGGCAGTACGAGCACGAACGACGGGCGGCCACGGGATGACCGGCGCGACCCGCACGATGGTGCTCTGGAGCCCCGACTGGCCCATCACCGCGGCGACCCGCGACCTCGGCCTCGACCGGGAGTCCCCGATAGCGATGATCGAGTCGGGCGTCGTCTTCGCCTGCTCCCCCGCCGCCAGGCTCGAGGGGGTGCGGCGCGGCCTGCGCGTGCGCGAGGCGCAGGCGCGCTGCACGACGCTCACCGTGCTGCCGCACCGGCCCGAGGTCGACAACCGGGTGTTCGAGCCCGTCATCACCGAGATCGAACGGATGATGCCGGGGGTGCAGCTTCTCCGCCCCGGCAGCCTCGCGATCCGGGCGCGCGGCCCGGCACGGTACTACGGCGGCGAGAAGCCCGCCGCGCTCTCGCTCATCGGGGTGCTCGACGACCTCGGCATACCCGGTGCGCGCGTGGGCGTCGCCGACGGCCCGTTCACCGCCGAGCAGGCGGCGCGCAGCACCCGTGGCGACTCGCGTGGTGGCGCCGTGCGCGTGGTGGCGGAGGGCGCATCCGCCCAGTTCCTCGGCCCGCTGCCCCTCGCCGTCCTCGACGAACCGGGCATCGCCGTGCTGCTGCAACGACTCGGCATCCGCACGCTCGCGGCCTTCGCCGCCCTCGACGAGACCGACGTGCGCGAGCGGTTCGGCACGCCCGGCGCCCGTGTGCACGCCCTGGCCCGCGGTCTCGACTCGCGCCTCGTCTCGCCGCGGGTGCCGCCGCGCCAGCTCGAGCAGTCCGTCGCCTTCGAGCCCGCCCTCGACCGCATCGACCAGGTGAGCTTCGGAGTGCTCGGCATCGCCGAGGCGTTCATCGCGGGCCTCATCGCCGCGAAGCTCGTCTGCACCGCCATCCGCATCGACATCGACTCCGACGCCGGCGAGGTGTCCGGGCGCAGCTGGCTGCACCCGCGCTCGTTCACGGCGAGCGAGATCGTCGACCGGGTGCGCTGGCAGCTGCAGGGCGGCACGGCAGAGACGGGGCTCAGCGCGGGGGTCACCCGGGTCACGGTGACGCCCGAGAGCGTCGACTCGGTGGGCAACCACGAGGAGGGGCTCTGGGGCTCCGGGCCAGACGAGCGCATCCACCACGGCCTCTCGCGCGTGCAGGGCATGCTCGGCCACGAGGCCGTGCTCACCGCGGTCGTGGGCGGTGGCCGCACCCTCGGCGACCGCGCCACCCTCGTGGCGTGGGGCGACCGCGCGCCGGCCGTGGCGACGCGCCCGTGGCCGGGGCAGCTTCCGCAGCCGGCGCCCGCGACGGTGTTTCCCACCGGGCATCCGGTGCACGTGTTCGGGGCAGACGGCCGAGCCGTGGCCGTCGACGAACGCGGCGTGCTCTCTGCCGCGCCGGTCGAGTTCAGCGCGGGTTCCGGCGGCATGATGCGGGCGGTCGCCGCTTGGGCCGGACCGTGGATCGTCGACGAGCGCTGGTGGGACGCGGCGACGAGCCGGCGGGTGTGCCGCTTCCAGGTCGTCGACGGCGACGGCGTGGCCTGGCTGCTCGTGCTCGACGGGCGCGGCGCCGAGGCGCACTGGGCAGCCGAGGCGCGGTACGACTGATGGGTAGGCGCTGATGGGATGGAACAACCCGCCGATCCCCTGGTCGGAGTTCGAACGCAAGCTGTCTGACGCCTCGCGTCCGGCGACGACGCCCGTGGGCGCCGACGGCGGAGACAGTCCGGCCTGGTCCATCCACCGGCATCCCTACCGAGCGCCGGAGCGGACGCGGGCCGACGACGCCGGTCTCGTGCCGTACGCCGAGCTGCACGCCCACTCCAACTTCAGCTTCCTCGACGGCGCCTCCTCGCCGGAGAACCTCGTCGAGGAGGCCAACCGGCTCGGCCTGCACGCACTCGCCCTCACCGACCACGACGGCCTCTACGGCATCGTGCGCATGGCGGAGGCGGCCGCCGCGCAGCAGGGCGAGAACACCACCGCGACGGTCTTCGGCGCCGAGCTCTCCCTCGGGCTGCGCACCCCGCAGAACGGCATCGCCGACCCCGAGGGCAGCCACCTCGTGGTGCTCGCCAGGCAGAAGAGCGGCTATCACCGCCTCGCCGGGGCGATCACCGGTGCGCAGCTGCTCGGCGACGAGAAGGGCCGGCCGCTCTACTCCCTCGACGAGCTGTCGGAACGCGCGGCCGGAGAATGGACGGTTCTGACCGGATGCCGCAAAGGCACCACGCGTCGCGCGCTCACCGCCGCCGGGGTGAACCGCCTCGACCGGGAGCGCGACGCGGCGGCCGAGGTCGACCGGCTCGTCGCACTGTTCGGGCGCGACAACGTGCTCGTCGAGCTCTTCGACCAGGGCGACCCGCTCGACAGCACCCACAACGACGCCCTCGCGGCCATCGCGGCCGAGCGCGGGCTCGGTGTGGTCGCCACGGGCAACGTGCACTTCGCGACCCCGAGACAGCACCACCTCGCCACGGCGATCGCCGCGGTGCGCGCCCGCCGCAGCCTCGACGAGATCGACGGCTGGCTGCCGGCCTCCGGGTCGGCGCACCTGCGCTCGGGCGCCGAGATGGCCGCGCGGTTCGCCCGCTACCCCGGTGCCGTCGAGCGCACCGTCGAGGTCGCCGACGATCTGAGCTTCGAGCTGCGTCGCGCGAAGCCCGGGCTGCCGAGGCAGGAGGTCCCCGAGGGGCATACTCCGATGAGCTGGTTGCGCGAACTCGTCTGGCAGGGGGTGGAGAAGCGGCACCTCGACCTCACGGCGGCGAACCGGGCGCGCATCGAACGCGAGCTCGCGGTGATCGAGGAGAAGGACTTCCCCGGCTACTTCCTGATCGTGCACGACATCGTGGCCTTCGCCCGTGGCCGCGGCATCCTCTGTCAGGGGCGAGGCTCGGCCGCGAACTCGGCCGTCTGCTACCTGCTCATGATCACCGCGGTCGACCCGATCTACTTCAACCTGCCGTTCGAGCGCTTCCTCTCGAGCATGCGCGACGAGGAGCCGGACATCGACGTCGACTTCGACTCCGACCGGCGCGAAGAGGTTATCCAGTACGTCTACGAGAAGTACGGCAGGCTCAACGCGGCGCAGGTGGCCAACGTCATCCAGTACCGGCCCAAGTTCGCCGTGCGCGACATGGCCAAGGCGCTCGGACACTCGCCCGGGCAGCAGGACGCGTGGTCGAAGCAGGTGGAGCGTCACGGCGCCCTGACGGAGAGCACCGAGCACGACATCCCGGAGGCCGTCGTCGACCTGGCTCTCGAGGTGATGAAGTTTCCGCGCCACATGGGCATCCACTCCGGCGGCATGGTGCTCACCGACCGTCCCGTCGGCGAGGTCGTGCCGATCGAACGCGGACGCATGGTGGGCCGCACCGTGGTGCAGTGGGACAAGGAAGACTGCGCCTGGATGGGCCTCGTCAAGTTCGACCTGCTCGGGCTCGGCATGCTCTCCGCCCTGCAGCACGGCTTCGATATCGTGCGTGAGTCGGTCGGCGACGAGATCGGGCTCGACGAGATCCCCAAAGAAGAGGCCGGCGTCTACGACATGCTCTGCCGGGCCGACGCGGTCGGGGTGTTCCAGGTCGAGTCGCGCGCGCAGATGGGGCTGCTCCCCCGGCTGCAGCCGCGCAGGTTCTACGACCTCGTGGTCGAGATCGCGCTGGTGCGGCCAGGCCCGATCCAGGGCGGCGCCGTGCACCCGTTCGTGCGCCGCAAGCTCGGAACGGAGGAGATCACCTACCTGCACCCCAAGCTCAAGGAGCCGCTCGAACGCACCCTAGGGGTGCCGGTCTTCCAGGAGCAGCTGATGCAGGTCGCGATGGCGGTGGGCGGATGCACCGGCGAAGACGCCGACCTGCTGCGACGGGCCATGGGTTCCAAACGGGGCATCGAGCGCATCGAGTCGCTGCGCGGCAAGCTGTATGCCGGAATGGCCGGCAACGGGATCACCGGCGACGTCGCCGACGAGATCTATTCGAAGATCCAGGCCTTCGCGAGCTTCGGTTTCGCAGAGAGCCACTCGCTGAGCTTTGCGCTCCTCGTCTACGCCAGCGCCTGGATGAAGCTGCACTACCCCGCCGCGTTTCTCGCCTCGCTGCTGCGCGCCCAGCCGATGGGCTTCTACTCGCCGCAGAGCCTCGTGGCCGACGCGCGGCGGCACGGGGTGGAGGTGCTCCGTCCCGACATCCTCAGGTCAGGCGTGGCGGCGGGGCTCGAGCCGGTCGCCGAGCCGTCAGCGGGCGCTGAGCCGCCCGCGGTCGCTGAGCCGCCCGCGGTCGCTGAGCCTCTTCCGGTCGCTGAGCCTGTCGAAGCGACGAGCCCCGCCACCGGCGACCCGGCCTGCCTGCACCGCACGCAGCCGGCGGTTCCCCTCTTCGACCGCGGCATCCCCCTCGACTACGACGCGCACCGCCGCGACGGCCGATTCGCGGTGCGGTTGGGCCTCGACGAGGTCAAGGGCATCGGCACGCCGCTCGCCGAACGCATCGTCGCCGAGCGCGACCGCGGCGGACCGTTCACCACCATGGCCGACCTCGTGCGGCGCGTCGGCGTCACGACGGCGCAGCTCGAGATGCTGTCGGCGGCCGGCGCCTTCGACTCGCTGGGCCTCACGCAGCGCGAGGCACTGTGGAGCGCGGGCAGCGCCGCGCAGGACCGCGCAGAGTTCCTCCCCGGCTCGATCGTCACCGTGCAGCCTCCGCTGTTCGCGATGCCGACGGAGGCGGAACAGCTCAGCTCCGACCTGTGGGCGACGGGAATCTCGACGGCCGACCACCCCATCCGCCACGTGCGTCACCTGCTCGAGCGCCGGGGCGTGCTCTCGGCGGCGGCGCTGCAGACCGCAGAGTCCGGACGCCGCATCGAGGTGGGCGGGGTCGTCACCCACCGCCAGCGGCCGGCGACCGCGAGCGGCATCACCTTCGTCAACCTCGAAGACGAGACCGGGCTCGTCAACGTCATCTGCTCGGTGGGTGTCTGGAACCGCTATCGGCGTGTCGCGCGCGACGCCTCGGCGATGGTGGTGCGCGGCATCCTCGAGCGCTCCCCGGAAGGGGTGATAAACCTTGTCGCAGACCGGATCGAGGCCCTCGGACTGGCCCAGCAGACGAGTTCCCGCGACTTCCGTTAGAGCTAAGAAAATATTTTCTTATCGAGTTTTGCCCGTTTTCCCCCATTCACCCCCAGAACTCATATACCCTTAGCGGGAACTGGCAGGCTCAATCGAGCTTGTCGGCAAGGTTCCGACAATCGGAGCCAAGAAGAACGCTCCTGGAGGAGTTTTACATGGCAATTGGCACCGTAAAGTGGTTTAACGCAGAAAAAGGCTTCGGCTTCATTGCTCCCGAGGATGGTAGCCCGGAC
>Ga0247803_1000113_pt1 | contig 48633 bp, 41 predicted proteins | sample UWRJL014104B1_FD_180928 | JGI IMG/M metagenome (GOLD analysis project Ga0247803, IMG submission 180928) | Plant litter microbial communities from Arlington Agricultural Research Station in Wisconsin, United States - UWRJ-L014-104B-1 | ecosystem: Environmental > Terrestrial > Plant litter >... | reverse complement strand
CGCGCCGACCTCGTTGCCGCTCAGGCGCCGGTAGCCCTCGGGCGCCTCGGCGTCCGGGATGGCGATGGCGAGCCGGTCGGCATCCGGGTCGTTGGCGATGATGAGTTCAGCACCCACCTCCCGGGCGGTCTCGTAGGCCAGGTCCATCGCTCCGGGTTCTTCAGGGTTGGGGAACGCGACCGTGGGGAAGGCGGAGTCGGGGGCGATCTGCGCGTCGACGAGGGTCGGCAGGGCGAACCCGGCCGCGTCGAGCACCCGGCGGGTGGTGTCCCAGCCCACGCCGTGCAGCGCCGTGTAGACGGCGTTGACCTGGGCGCGCGGGGGAGTGGCGAGGCCGGCCGTTGCGTCGACGTAGGCCTGCACGACGGACTCCGGCGCGGTCTCGTACGCGGCGCGGGGCAGGTCGGAGACCAGCTGGGTGTCGGCCACCCGCTGGATCTCGGTGGCGATGGCCACGTCGTCGGGTGAGACGATCTGCGAGCCGTCGTTGGCGTCGCCGAGGTAGACCTTGTAGCCGTTGTCGTTGGGCGGGTTGTGCGAGGCGGTGACCATGACACCGGCGCTGGCGCCGAGGTGCCGCACCGCGAAGGCGAGAACCGGGGTGGGGAGCAGGCGGGGCAACAGGATCGCGCGGACGCCCGCGCCGGCCATGACCGAGGCGGTGTCGGTGGCGAAGACGTGCGAGTTGCGGCGGCCGTCGAAGCCGATCACCACGGACGGGATGCCTCCGGGGCGGACAGCGCCGACCTGCGCGAGCAGGTAGGCGGCCAGGCCGGCGGCGGCCTGGGAGACCAGGACCCGGTTCATCCGGTTGGAGCCCGCCGCGATTTCGCCGCGGAGGCCGGCGGTGCCGAACGCGAGGCGCTCGTCGAACCTGGAGTGCAGGTCGGCGACGGCGGCTGGTTCGCGGTCCTGGGCCTGCTGCAGCAGCAGGCGCAGTTCGGCGCGGGTCTCCGGGTCGGGGTCCTGGGCGAGCCAGGCGGTGGCGGTGACGATCAGGGCGTTGACCGGGTCGATGGGGTCGTCCTCGACGACGGTGTCCAGCACCGCGGTCGCGGCCGGAACCTCGTCGGATCCCTCGACGGTGTCGAGCACGGCGGTCTTCGGCTCGCTCTCGTCGCCGGGGGTGACGTCGCCGGTCGGCTCGGCCGAGGCCGAGGCCGCGGCGGAGTCGGCGGCGTGCGCGCCGCGACGGCGGGTTTCGCCGGTCGGGGTCGGGTCGGCCGGGGTGCCGTCGGTCAGGCTCACAGTGCGGCCACGATCTTGGCCAGAAGGGCGCTGATGGCGGCCTCGGCCTGCTGGCCGGCTTCGAGCACCTCGCCGTGGCTGAGCGGCGACTTCTGGATGCCGGCGGCCAGGTTGGTGATCAGCGACATGCCGAGGATCTCCATGCCGGCCTGGCGGGCCGCGATGGCCTCCAGGGCGGTGGACATGCCCACGATGTGACCGCCGATGGCCTTGGCCATCTGCACCTCAGCGGGGGTCTCGTAGTGCGGTCCGCGGAACTGGCAGTAGACGCCCTCGTCCAGGGTGGCGTCGATGCCACGGGCCAGGTCGCGCAGGCGCTGGGAGTACAGGTCGGTGAGGTCGATGAAGGTGGCGCCCTCGAGCGGGGAGTCAGCGGTGAGGTTGATGTGGTCGCTGATCAGCACCGGGGTGCCCGGCGTCCAGGTCTCGCGGATGCCGCCGGCCCCGTTGGTCAGGATCATGGTCTTCGCCCCGGTGGCGGCGGCGGTGCGCACGCTGTGCACGACCCGGCGCACGCCGTGGCCCTCGTAGTAGTGGGTGCGGGCGCCGATCACCAGGGCGCGCTTGCCGCCGGGCAGTAGCACCGAACGCAGGGTGCCGGCGTGGCCGGCCAGGGCGGGGGCGCTGAACCCGGTGATCTCCTGCGCGGGAATCGTGTGGGTGGTCTCGCCGATCAGGTCGGCAGCCTTGCCCCAGCCGCTTCCCAGGGTGAGGGCGATGTCATGGTGCGCGACGCCGGTGGCGGCGCTGATTTCCGAAGCGGCGAGCCTGGCCACGTCAAACGGGTCGGTTTCGGGCGCGTCAAGAGGATTGATCTCGGTCGTGAGCATCTCCCTACTCTAATTGCACGGGCGTCCGCCGTGGTTTGGCGGGGCGCGGGCGGCGCGACAGAATAAGTGAATGTCTTACGAGTTCGAGAGAAAACAGCGCATCGCGATCATCGGCGGCGGCCCCGGCGGCTATGAAGCGGCCCTGGCCGGCGCCCAGCAGGGCGCCGAGGTCACCCTGATCGAACGGGTCGGGGTGGGCGGAGCCGCGGTGCTCACCGACGTCGTGCCGTCGAAGTCCCTGATCGCCACGGCAGAAGCCTCGAACTCGATTCGGGAGGCCAACGACCTCGGTGTGCAGTTCTTCGTGCGCGGCGAGAACGGCAAGCCGCTGCACCCCGAGGTGGCGATCAACCTCGCCGCCGTGAACAAGCGCCTGCTGGCCCTGGCCAGGGAGCAGTCCGAAGACATGCGCGCGACCCTGCTGAAGGCCGGCGTGAAGCTGCTGAGCGGCCACGGCCGGCTCGACGGCCGCGACGCCGTGATCGTCTCCACCGGCGACGACGGCTCCGGCACCGACTTCGACCGGATCGAAGCGGACACCATCGTGCTGTCGGTCGGTGGCAGCCCGCGCACCCTGCCCAGCATGATGCCCGACGGGGAACGCATCCTCACCTGGACCCAGCTGTACAACCTCAAGTCGGTGCCCAAGCACCTGATCGTCGTCGGCTCCGGCGTCACCGGGGCCGAGTTCGCCTCCGCGTACCGGGCCCTCGGCGCCGAGGTCACCCTGATTTCCAGCCGCGACCAGGTGCTGCCCGGCGAGGACGCCGATGCCGCCGCGGTCATCGAGAACGTGTTCACCCGCAACGGCATGGTGGTGCTCAGCAAGTCCAGGGCCGCCTCGGCCGAACGCACCGATGCCGGCGTGCTCGTCACCCTCGCCGACGGCCGCACCGTCGAGGGCAGCCACTGCCTGATCGCCGTCGGCGCCGTGCCCAACACCACCGGCCTGGGCCTGGCCGAGGCCGGCGTGCAGTTGGACGAGTCCGGCCACATCCGGGTCAACCGGGTGGCGCGCACCTCGATCCCGAACATCTACGCCGCCGGCGACTGCACCACCGAGATGCCGCTGGCCTCCGTCGCGTCGATGATGGGCCGCACCGCGGTGTACCACGCCATGGGCGACGCCGTGAAGCCGATCGAGGTGCGGAACGTGGCGGCGAACATCTTCACCCAGCCCGAGATCGCCACCGTCGGCTGGGCGCAGAAGGAGATCGAGGAGGGCCTGCGCCGCGGCGAGGTCTACAAGATCCCGCTGGAAGGCAACCCGCGCGCCAAGATGATGGGCATCACCGACGGCTTCGTCAAGCTGATCGCCTCCCGCGGCACCGGCACCGTCATCGGCGGCGTGATCGTGGGGCCCAAGGCCAGCGAGCTGATCTTCCCGCTCACCCTCGCCGTGGAGCACGGCCTCACGGTCGACGAGGTCGCCGAGGCGTTCACCGTCTACCCGTCGCTGACCGGGTCCATCACGGATGCCGCCCGCGCCATGCACAAGGTGCATTACTGACCCGGTCTCCCGCCGGGCCAACTGTTGCCCGTGTGGACAATTGCGCCCGGTAGGCCGGGCGCAATTGTCCGTTTCGGTAACAGTTGCGCTTAGCCGACCGTCATGAGCAGGTGGCCGGAGGAGACCGTCGAGCCGACGTTCGCGCCGATGGCGCCGACGACGCCGTCCTTGTGCGCGGTGAGGGGCTGTTCCATTTTCATGGCCTCCAGCACCAGCAGCAGGTCGCCCTTGACGACGGTGTCGCCCTCGGCCACGAGGATCTTCACGATCGTGGCCTGCATGGGCGCCTTGACGGCATCCCCGGTGGCGGTGTTGACCGAGTGCACGGCCGTGCGGCGGCGCGGGGCCGGTCCGGCGGTCTTCTCCGACGCGGTGCCGGGCAGCAGCTTGCTGGGCAGGCTCACTTCGATGCGGCGGCCGTCCACCTCGACGACGACGCTGTGCCGGGCGTCGGAGCGGGGACGGTCCTCGACGGTGCCGCTCCACGGGTCGATGGTGTTGTCGAACTCGGTCTCGATCCAGCGGGTGTAGATCGAGAACGGGGCGCCGTCGGCCGGGGCGAAGGCCGGGTCGCGCACGATCAGGCGGTGGAACGGCAGCACGGTGGGCAGGCCGGCCACCTCGAACTCGTCGAGCGCGCGTCGGGCGCGCTCCAGCGCCTGCTCCCGGGTGGCGCCGGTGACGATGAGCTTGGCCAGCAGCGAGTCGAACGAGCCGGAGATCTCGTCGCCGGACTGCACGCCGCTGTCGACGCGCACGCCGGGACCGCCGGCGGCCTTGAACACGTGCACGGGGCCGGGGGCGGGCATGAAGCCGCGGCCGGCATCCTCGCCGTTGATGCGGAACTCGAAGGAGTGACCGACGGCGATGGGGTCGTCGTAGTCGAGCACGCCGCCCTCCGCGAGTCGGAACTGCTCGCGCACCAGGTCGATGCCGGTGACTTCTTCAGACACCGGGTGCTCCACCTGCAGGCGGGTGTTCACCTCGAGGAAGGAGACCGTGCCGTCCTGGCCGATCAGGAACTCGCAGGTGCCGGCGCCGACGTAGCCGACCTCCTTGAGGATGGCCTTGGACGCCCGGTACATCTCGGTGGTCTGCGCCTCGGTGAGGAACGGGGCCGGCGCCTCTTCGACCAGCTTCTGGTGGCGGCGCTGCAGGGAGCAGTCCCGGGTGGAGACCACGACGACGTTGCCGTGCGCATCCGCCAGGCACTGGGTTTCCACGTGGCGGGGCTTGTCCAGGTACTTCTCCACGAAGCACTCGCCGCGGCCGAACGCCGTGACGGCCTCGCGCACGGCTGAGTCGAACAGTTCCGGCACTTCTTCGCGGGTACGGGCGACCTTGAGCCCGCGGCCGCCGCCGCCGAACGCTGCCTTGATCGCGACGGGCAGGCCGTGCTGGTCGACGAAGTCGAGCACCTCGCTGGCGTCCGCGACGGGGTTCAGGGTGCCGGGCGCCATCGGCGCGTGCACCTTCTCGGCGATGTGCCTGGCCGACACCTTGTCGCCGAGCTGTTCGATGGCTTCGGGGGACGGGCCGATCCAGATCAGGCCGGCGTCGATCACGGCGCGGGCGAAGGCGGCGTTCTCGGCCAGGAAGCCGTAACCGGGGTGCACGGCGTCGGCGCCGGAGCGGCGGGCGATGGAGAGGATCTTCTCGATCACCAGGTAGGTTTCGGCGCTGGTGCTGCCGTCGAGGCCGTAGGCCTCGTCGGCGAGCCGCGAGTGCAGGGCGTCCCGGTCCTGGTCGGCGTACACGGCGACCGAGAGGATGCCGCTGTCCTTCGCTGCTCTGATCACTCTGACGGCGATCTCGCCCCGGTTAGCGATGAGGACCTTCGTTATACGCGACATAGGTACTGAGCCTATTGGTCAGAACCCTCGCAATTTTGGTTCTTTCCCACAAAAACGAACCGGAGAACACTGCGTCGGGCTACAAAGGCCCCGAAAGAACGGTCAGTCCGGTAGGGCCGAAGTGCCCATATTCCACAGGCTTGGCCAGTCATAGCCCAGCTGGAGCACCAATCTGCGCAGGGTGGGCAGCGACAGTCCCACCACGGTGGACGGGTCGCCCTCGATGCGGCTGATGTACGGCGCGCCGAGGCTGTCGATGGTGAACGCGCCGGCGACGAAGAGCGGTTCGCCCGTTTCGATGTAGGCGTCCAGCTCCGCATCGGGGATGTCAGCGGCGAATGTGACGTCGGCCACGGCCACCGCGCCGACGCCCCGGCCGGGCCGGACTGTGCTGTGGTCGATCAGCCAGTGGCCGGAATACAGCTGCCCGGTGCGCCCCCGCTGGCCGTGCCAGCGTTCCCTGGCCCGCGCGGCGGTGTGCGGCTTGCCGTAGATCACGCCGTCGAGCACGAAGACCGAGTCCCCGCCGAGCACCAGCCCGTCGATGCCGTGCTCGGCGCCGTCGGCGGCGACGGCTTCGGCCTTCGCCCTCGCCAGCAGCTCCACCACGTGATGCGGGGTGAGGGCGGCGCCGGTGCGGGCCGCTTCGGCCGCGGCGACCGCATCCTCGTCGACGGCCGGCGAGATCGTCACCGGTTCGATGCCCGCCGCGCGCAGCAGCGACAGCCGGGCCGGGGACGTGGAGGCGAGATACAGGCGCATGGAACCCTTCGGTGGCTCATCAGGTGTGGGATGCTCATTCAATGGGCACCAACACTAATCGTCAGGCAAGTCAGAGCATTCCAGAAGGCGAGGTCGGCACAGAACTCGACCTCGATATCACCAACGTAGCCCACGGCGGCATCTTCGTTGCCCGGCACGAGGGCCGCGTGATCTTCGTCAGCGACACCCTGCCGGGAGAGCGGGTACGCGTCCGGCTCACCGACGCGAACAAGAAGAGCTTCTGGCGCGCCGAGACCGTCGAGGTCCTCGACGCGGCCCCCGAACGCCAGCCGCACATCTGGGCCGCTGCCGCCATCGACCGGGACCCGGCCGACCGGGCCGGCGGCGCCGAATTCGGTCACATCGAACTCGGCCACCAGCGCGAGCTCAAGCGCCAGGTCCTCACCGACGCCCTGCACCGGATGGCCGGGATCGACAGCGATGTCACCGTCGAGCCGGTCCCCGTCGCCGCGGATGCCTCACCTGGCGACGCCATGGACGGCACCGGCTGGCGCACCCGGGTGCGCCTGCACGTGACGGAGACCGGCATCGTCGGCCCGTACGCGGCCCGCTCGCACCGGGTGATCCCCGTGGACGACCTGCCGCTGGCCGTGCACGCCCTCGAAATGGCCGCGCCGCTGGACAAGCTGTTCGCCGGCGCCGCATCCGTCGACGTCGTCGCCCCGAGCGTTGGCCCGGTGCAGATCCTGGTTGCCGAGCAGGACGACAAGGGCCGCCGGCGCCGCACCGCACCCAAGCCGATCACCGAGGTCGTCGGCGACCGGGAGTTCAGGCTCGACGCCGCCGGGTTCTGGCAGGTGCACGCCCGCGCCGCCGAGACCCTGTTCCGCGCCGTGCAGGACGCCATCGACCCCGACCTGTTCGACCCCAAGGCCGCCAACCTCGACCTGTACGGCGGGGTGGGCCTGCTCGCCGCCGCCGTCGGCGACAGGTTCGGTTCCGACGTCCGCATCACCTCGGTGGAGAGCGACGCCCAGGCCACCGAGAATGCCAGCGCGAACCTCGCCGAATGGGTCGGCGCCACCGCCCAGACCGGCCGGGTGGACAAGTTCCTGACCGGCCTCACCCGCGAGGCCGGCGAGGCCGAGCGTGGCCGCCAGCGGGCCGCCACCGTGGTGCTCGACCCGCCGCGCTCCGGCGCCGGCGGGGAAGTCGTGGACACCCTGGTACACCTCGCGCCGGCCCAGGTGGTCTACGTCGCCTGCGATCCGGTGGCCCTGGCCCGCGACGTCGCCCTGTTCGCCGGGCACGGGTACACCCTGAAGAGCCTGCGCGCGTTCGACCTGTTCCCCAATACCCACCACGTCGAAGCCGTCGCCCTGCTCACCAGATAGCTAGTCTTAGCACCAAGAACGTAGACGAAAGATGACAATCGTGACCGAGCCCGCCGCAGCACCCGACCTGGCCGACCGTCCCGTACGCGTGGGCATCGCCGACGACCATGAGTCGGTGCGGCTGGGCATCAAGGCCGCCTGCGAGAACACCGGCTTCGAGGTGGTCTTCGCCGCCGCGACCGTGCGCGAGCTCGTTGACGGCATCGCCGGGCGTGAGGTCGACGTGATCGTGCTCGACCTGTCCCTCGGCGACGGGTCCCTGGTCACCGACAACGTGCACCTGGCCCGCGGCACCGGGGCGTCGGTGCTGGTGCACAGCATCGCCGACCGGGTCGCCCTGGTCCGCGAGGCCCTGGCCGCCGGCGCGGCCGGCGTCATCCCCAAGTCGAGCCCGACGACCACCGTGATGGCCGCGGTCGCCTCCGTCGCCCGCGGCGACGTGCTCAACAACCTGGAGTGGGCCACGGCCATCGACGCCGACCGGGACTTCGCCAAGGCCCAGCTGGGCCGCCGTGAACGCGACGTGCTGCACCTCTACGCCTCCGGCCTGCCGCTGAAGATGGTGGCGATGCAGCTCGGCATCGCGCACTCCACCGCCAGGGAGTACCTGGACCGCATCCGGGTGAAGTACGTCGAGGTGGGCCGCCCGGCACCCACGAAGGTGGACCTGCTGCGCAGGGCCGTGGAAGACGGCATCCTGCCGGGCCTCGACCCGGAAGGCGGGGATGGGCGCTCCTAGTCCGGCTGAGGTCCTGCCGGTCCGGTCCTTCAGGCTCTCACCGGGCCGCGTCGGTCCTGACCAGCTCGGCGCCGACCTCCTCAACGAATCCAAGCAGCCGCGGAAGCCCATCAGCCGCGCGCAGATCGAGCGTGTCGTCTCCCGGGCCGTCGGCGGCGTCGGCCTGATCTTCGCGCTGCAGACGTACCCGGCGATGCTGCACCAGCTGGATAGCCTCAAGCCCGGCCTCGGCATCGCCCTCACCGTGGCGATCTACGGCGGGCTGGGCCTGGCGATCATCGCCACCCTGGTGAAGAGATTCATCAGGGTCACCAGCGGAGTGTTCGCCGTGCTGTACCTGGTGGCGCTGGTCGCCTGGCCCGCGATGCTGAACACCCCCGACGGGGTCCTGGACGGCAAGTCCTGGCTCTGGTACCTGTGCACCGTCGCCACCGCCTGCGCCGCGGTGTCCTTCCCGCTGTGGTGGGCGATGGTCTACACGCTGCTGGCCCCGATCGCCTACGGTGTGGTGCGAGTCCTGCCCGCCGGCGGCGGCGCTGAGCCCATGCTCGGCGCCCTCGACGCGTTCTACGCGATCCTGCTCGGCCAGGTGGTGCTGATCATCATCACCATGCTCCGCCAGGCCACGGCCGCTGTCGACACCGCCCAGACCAACGCCCTCACCACCTACTCCGCCGCCGTGCGCCAGCACGCCACGGAGGTGGAGCGGGTGCAGGTGGACTCCATCGTGCACGACAGCGTGCTCGCGGCCCTGCTCTCGGCCGCGGCGGCCGGCACCCCCAAGGCCGCCGAGCTCGCCGCCACGATGGCGCAGGAAGCCATCGTCCGGCTCAACGAGGCCGGCTCCATCCCCGCCGCCGACGACAACATGGTGCCGTTCAGTGAGCTCAAGGACCGCATCCGCACCATCGCGAACCGGTTCGACGAGCCGATCGAGTTCATCGACTGCGACGCGGAGGACCTCAGCCTGCCGGCGTACGCCAGCGAGGCGCTCTACGCCGCCAGCGCCCAGGCGATCGTCAACAGCATCCAGCACGCCGGCGCCCCCGGCGACCCGGTGACCAGATCCGTGCGGATGAACTCCAACCTGCTCGGCGGCTGCATCATCGAAATCGCCGACTCCGGCGTCGGCTTCGACCCCGCCGCCGTGCCCAGCGAACGCCTGGGCCTGCGGATCTCGATCCGCGAACGGGTCGCGACCGCCGGCGGTGTCGTGCAGGTGCGCAGCGGCCCCGGCCGCGGCACCTCGATCCTGATCGAGTGGCCGCTGGGCGAACCCGGTGACGCCGCATGATCACCGTCCCCCGCGGGCTGATCCTGTCCCTGGCCGCCCTGTTCTCGACCTACCACGTGATCCTGGCGTTGTACTCGCTGGATGCGCCGACCTCACCCGTGCCGCCGCTGCTGGCGGTTCTGCTCTACGCGCTGGCCACCGTGCTGAGCCTGTGGCCCACCAGCCCGGCGCGGATGTCGCTCTGGCTGGCGTTCTTCAACGTGGCCGTGTGCATCGCCGTGCCGCTGCTGGTCGGCAGCCAGTTGGACGGGTCGGTGTCCGACAACGGCTACGCCACCTGGTACGTGGCCGCCGTCGGCACCCTGATGACCATCACAGCCACCCGCAGGCGCGCGACCCTGGCCTGGGTGGGCGTGGGCTTCCTTGTCGCTCACACGATCGTCTGGGCCGGCGCGGGCGCCCTCGCGTCGATGGGCGTGATCGGCAGCGCCGTGTGGGTGTTCGTGGCCGTGTCATTGGCCAGGGCGCTGGCCAAGGCCGGCCGGGACGCCCGGCAGTACGGCCTCGCCGAGCGGGAGGCCACCGAGTGGCAGGCGGCGCAGGAAGCGCACCTGTACGAGCGGCAGGTACGCCTGGCCCAGACCATCCGGCTGGCGGCGCCGATGCTGCGCCGCATCGTGCAGGAGGGCGGTACCCTCAGCGACGGGCAGCGCCAGGAATGCCGGTACCTGGAGGCCGCGATCCGCGACGAGATCCGCGGACGCAAGCTGCTCAACGACGCCGTACGCCGCGAGGTGATGGCGGCCAGGCGGCGCGGCGCGATCGTCACGCTGCTCGACGAGGGCGGCATCGACGACCTCACCGGCACCGACCTGGAGGTCGTGCTGCACACCCTGGCCGACGCCATGGCCGCCACGACAGCGGCGACGATCATCGCCAGGACCGCGGCGGACGGGTCGGGGACGGCGGTGACCGTCGTGGGCATCAACAGCCCGGACCCGAGGCTCAGCGCCCTCGGCCAGGAGTCGCCGGACGAAGAGGTGGACCTCTGGTTGGAGATCCCGCGGGCCAATCACGCTCAGGGCGTCTCGACCGGGCGGGCGACCCGCCGGCACTGACCCGACCTGCGGACATGCGGAAGGGGACCCATCCGAAGACAGATCCCCTTCCGACATTTCCGTGTCAGGGCGACAACCCGAATGTCGCCTAGACGCGCCCCCAACACATTCGCCTGCTTACCCTAGTCGGCGAATGATTGGTGGTGTCACTCGAGAGCAACACCCAGCGATACCAATACTGCTGCTCCGTCGCCCCGGTGAAAAGTCGTCATTTAGGGGGACAGTTTCGCCGCAGGGCATCGCACGGTCAGGCCGTGAAGCCGCGCCAGCGTGCGTCGCCGCGCGGAAGCGGCGCCCGGATGGCCCGCTGGCTGTCCTGCCAGGGGCTGGTGGCGCCGTTCGGCGTGGCCCGCAGGTTATCCGATTCGGCGCGCAGCAGGGCCCGCAGAACGGCGGTGACGGCGGCGGCCTCCTGTTCGGAGACCCCCGTCGTCACGAAGGTGAGCTCGGTCGGGTCGAAGCCGGCGGCGTTCTCGGAGTCGGTCATGGTGGCGCCGCCTACAGCGGGATGTTCCCGTGCTTCTTGGCCGGCAGGGTGGCGCGCTTGGTGCGCAACGCCCGCAGCGCCTTCACGACGGACACCCGGGTCGCCGCAGGCTCGATGACCCCGTCCAGCTCGCCGCGCTCGGCGGCGAGGAACGGGCTGGCCACGTTGTAGGTGTACTCGTTGGCCAGGCGGCTGCGCACGGCGGCAACATCCTCGTTGGCCGCCTCGGCCTTCTTGATCTCGGACCGGTAGAGGATGTTCACGGCGCCCTGGCCGCCCATCACCGCGATCTCGGCCGTCGGCCAGGCCAGGTTGATGTCGGCGCCGAGCTGCTTGGAGCCCATCACGATGTACGCGCCACCGTAGGCCTTCCGCAGGATCACGGTGATCAGCGGCACGGTGGCCTCGGCGTAGGCGTAGAGCAGCTTCGCGCCGCGGCGGATGATCCCGGTCCACTCCTGGTCGGTGCCGGGCAGGAAGCCGGGCACGTCGACGAGGGTGAGGATCGGGATCGAGAACGCGTCGCAGAAGCGCACGAACCGTGCGGCCTTCTCGCCGGCCGGGATGTTCAGGGTGCCGGCCATCGCGTTGGGCTGGTTGGCGACGATGCCGACGCTGCGGCCCTCGATGCGGGCGAAGCCGACGACGATGTTCGGCGCGAACAACGGCTGGGTCTCGAGGAAGTCGCCGTGGTCGACGATGTGCTCGATGACGGTCTTCACGTCGTAGGGCTGGTTGGGCGAATCCGGGATCAGCGTGTTGAGCTTGAGGTCGGCATCCGTGGTCTCGAGCTCGACCTCGCTGTCGAAGACAGGCAGCTCGGCGAGGTTGTTGTCCGGCAGGAAGCCGAGCAGGGTGCGTGCGTAGTCGAGCGCGTCGGACTCGTCGCTGGCCAGGTAGTGCGCAACGCCGGAGACCGAGTTGTGGGTGAGCGCGCCGCCGAGCTCCTCCATGCCCACGTCTTCGCCGGTCACGGTCTTGATCACGTCGGGGCCGGTGACGAACATCTGGCTGGTCTTGTCGACCATGATCACGAAGTCGGTCAGGGCGGGGGAGTACACCGCGCCGCCGGCCGCGGGGCCGCAGATGATCGAGATCTGCGGGATGACTCCGGATGCCGCGGTGTTGCGGCGGAAGATCTCGCCGTACTTGCCCAGGGCAACGACACCCTCCTGGATGCGCGCTCCGCCGGAGTCGAGGATGCCGATGATGGGCACCCCGGTCTTCAGGGCCAGGTCCATCACCTTGATGATCTTCTCGCCGGCGACCTCGCCGAGCGACCCGCCGAAGATGGTGAAGTCCTGGGAGTACACGGCCACCTGACGGCCGTGGATGGTGCCGGTGCCGGTGACGACGGAATCGCCGTACGGGCGCTTCTTCTCCATGCCGAACGCCACGGTGCGGTGCCGCACGAACTCGTCCAGCTCGACGAACGAGCCTTCGTCGAGCAGCTCGGCCACCCGCTCGCGGGCGGTCATCTTGCCCTTGGCGTGCTGTTTTTCGATGGCGGCCTCGCCGCTCGCGGTCACGGCCTCGTGGTAGCGATGTTTGAGGTCGGCGAGTTTTCCCGCGGTCGTGTACAGGTCAGGTCCGGTCGGGTTCTCAGTCACGCCGTTCACTCTACCGGCCTCACCCGCGCAGCCCCCAGAGCACACCGGCCTCCCCACTGCCCGCCGGTGGGCACAACTCCTGCAATTCCGGCCCGGCCGGGGCTAATCCTGCGGTTCCCGGCCAAACTGGGCAGAATTGCAGGAGTTATGATCCCTGCGGGGTGTGAGAAGAGGCGTCAGCATGGAATTTCCGATCAGCCGCGGCATCGGGGCCCGGTTCGAGTACCTCGCCGAGGCCGGCTCGACCAACGACGTGCTGGTGACCGGGGCGACGGGCCCGGATGCGGCGGCCTGGCCGGACCTGTCCGTCATCGTCACCGACAACCAGACCAGCGGACGCGGCCGGCTCGGCCGCACCTGGCTGGCGCCCAGCGGCAAGTCGTTGGCCATCTCGGTGCTGCTCCGGCCGGAACTGGAGACCGGGCCGCTGCCCCCGAACCGGTTCGGCTGGTTTCCGCTGCTCGCCGGAGCCGCCATGACCCTGGCCGTGCGTTCGGTGGTGGCCGCCGCCGCCACCGGTGACGACGAGGACGAGCCCCGGCACGAGGTGGCGCTCAAGTGGCCCAACGACGTGCTCATCGACGGGTACAAGGTCTCCGGCATCCTGTCTGAGCTGCTGCCGGATGCCAGCGGGCTGTGCATCGGCGCCGGCCTGAACCTGGCCCTCGACGAGCACGACCTGCCCACCCTCACCTCCACGTCGCTGATGCTGGTCACCGGCGCCGTCCCGGACCCCGACGAGGTGCTCGCCGCCTACCTGAGCGAGCTGCGCACCCTCACCGCGAACTTCCTCGCCGCCGGCGCCGACCCGGTGGCCAGCGGCCTGCATGCCGAGGTCACCGCCCTCTGCGGCACCCTGGGCACCGCGGTGCGCGTCGAACTGCCCGGCGGCCACGACCTGGTCGGAACGGCCGTCGGGCTGGACCCGGACGGCCGGCTGATCGTCGAGGACCAGACGAACGGTGAGCTGCAGGCCGTCGCCGCGGGCGACGTGACCCATCTGAGGTATTAATGGGTATATGACCAACCCAGCCAGCTCGCTGCCCGCCGCGCCGACGGCGCCGCCCGAGGTGGTCATCGCCCGGCTGCGCTCGCACGCACGCGTGTTGTTCTGGCCCACCCTGTTCCTGATCGGCGCCTGCGGCGTCACCGGCTACTACTACGGCAGCCTGGCCGAGCCGTGGCAGAACGTGCTGCTGCTGGTCGGGGCCGGCCTGGTCGTGGCGCTGCTCTGGCTGCTGCCGCTGGTGTCCTGGCTCACCCGGCGGTACACGGTGACCAGCCGCCGGATCATCTTCGTGCACGGCATTTTTGTGCACGTGCGTCAGGAGCTGCTGCACAGCAGGGGCTACGACGTGAGCGTGCGCAAGAACTGGCTGCAGTCCCTGTTCCGGTCGGGGACCGTGCGGATCAATTCCGGCCTCGAACACCCGCTGTCGCTGCGGGACGTGCCGGACGCCGACCTGGTGCAGCAGGTGCTGCAGGACCTGATGGAGCAGTCCCAGACCGTGATGGCCGCGCGTCGGCAGGAGCAGTCAGCGCTCGGTGACGAATTCGGATTCCGCCCGGGCCTGTAACCGCAGCGCCGCCGTGCTTGTCGATACCGCACTCGCGGTCGCGGGCACCGTGACGGGAACCGGCGCCGGGGCCCGGCGGGACGGCGAGAACACCCAGTACCGGTACAGGGTGAAGCGGAAGACGGCGCCGAGAAGCAGGCCGATGACGTTCGACGAGATGTTGTCGGCGATGACGCTGGTGTAGCCGAGCACGTAGTGGCTCACCCACAGGCAGGCCAGCCCGATTCCCATGCCGACGAGGCTGACCGCGAAGAATTCCAGGCCCTCCCGCAGCGTCTGGGAGCGGCGGTCCTTCGAGAAGGTCCAATAGCGGTTGCCGACCCAGTTGGCCAGGATCGCGAGGATCGTCGACACAACCTTCGCCCAGATCGGGCCGGAGGCCAGGGCCTCGGGGGAGAACACCGTCGCCCGCAACAGGTTGAAGACCGTGATGTCCACCGCGAAGCCGACGAGCCCGACCATGCCGAACTTCGCGAGCTGCGTCGCGAACGCAAACACCCGATGCCTGCTGAAGGTTGGTCTCGACATGCATCCGTCCGGCCGATAGGTGAAAATGGAACGTGTAGCGAGATAACGCGCTTCTCTCGCAGTCTACGTCCCGGCATAATCCCCATCCTGAGAGTTCCCAGCCCCTCGGATGAACGGTCGCACAGAAATTGGTGAACAGATGAGCACGATCGTTGGTGTGATCGGCGGAGGCCAATTGGCCCGCATGATGATCCCCGCCGCGGTGAACCTCGGCATCGACCTCCGGGTCCTGGCCGAGGCCGACGGCATGTCCGCGAACCTCGCCGCGGTGTCGGTGGGCGACTACCGCGACCTGGACACGGTGCTCGCCTTCGCCGAGACCGTCGACGTCGTGACCTTCGACCACGAACACGTTCCGCAGGTGATCCTCCGTGAGCTGGTCAGCCGGGGCGTCAGCGTGCACCCGGGGCCCGACGCCTTGCTCTACGCCCAGGACAAGCTGCTGATGCGGGAGCGGTTGACCGAGCTGGGCCTGCCCGTTCCCGACTGGGCGCGGGTCGCGGATGCCGACGGCTTGGCCCGGTTCCTGGCCGACCACGGCGGCCGGGCCGTTGTGAAGACGGCCAGGGGCGGCTACGACGGCAAGGGCGTGCGGGTCGTGTCCCACGCCCACGAAGCCGATGACTGGTTCCTCGCGCTCGCCGAGGACGCCAACGGCGGTGACCTGCTGGTCGAGGAACTCGTCGACTTCCGCCGCGAACTCGCGCAGGTCGTGGCCCGGCGCCCGTCGGGGGAGATCTCGATCTGGCCCGTTGTGGAGACCGTGCAGCAGGACGGCGTCTGCGCCGAGGTCATCGCGCCGGCCCCGAAATCGGCCGGGCGGCTCAGCGACGTCGCCGCCGACATCGCCGAGCGGGTGGCGGAGGGCATCGGCGTCACCGGCGTGCTCGCCGTGGAACTCTTCGAAACCACCGACGGCCGCCTGCTGGTCAACGAGCTGGCGATGCGGCCGCACAACAGCGGCCACTGGTCGATCGACGGGTCCACCACCAGCCAGTTCGAACAGCACCTGCGTGCGGTGCTTGACCTGCCGCTCGGCGGCACCGGGCTCCGCGAGCCCTGGTCGGTGATGGTCAACATCCTCGGCGGTCCCGCCGAGGGCAGCATGGCGGCCCGTTACCCGGCCGCCTTCGCCGAACAGCCCACGGTCAAGGTGCACAACTACGGCAAGGACCCCCGTCCGGGACGCAAAATCGGCCATGTCACCGCATCCGGGCCGGATCTGGACTCGGTCACCTACCAGGCGCGTGCCACTGCGGCATTTTTCCAGGACTAAAGCCTAAGATCATCACCGTGCCAGAGAACCTCGCGACTCCCGACCCCGAGTCCGCCCCCTCCTCAGCCGTGCTCGTCGGCGTTGTGATGGGGTCGGACTCCGACTGGAACGTCATGAGCGACGCCGCGGCCATGCTCCGCGAGTTCGGCGTCGCCCACGAGGTGCAGGTGGTGTCCGCACACCGCACACCGGAGAAGATGATCCGGTACGGCTCCGACGCCTGGGGCCGCGGCCTCAAGGTGATCATCGCCGGCGCCGGCGGTGCCGCGCACCTGCCGGGCATGCTCGCCGCGGTCACCACGCTCCCCGTCGTCGGCGTTCCGGTGCCGCTCGGCCGCCTGGACGGCCTGGACTCGCTGCTGTCGATCGTGCAGATGCCCGCGGGCGTCCCCGTCGCGACCGTCTCGATCGGCGGCGCACGCAACGCGGCCCTGATCGCCATCAAGATCCTGGCGACGGCGGATGACGCGCTGCGCCTCAAGCTGGAGGCGTACGCCGACCAGCTGGCCGAGCAGGTGGAGCAGAAGAACACGGCCCTGCAAGCGAAGCTATGAGTAGCGCCAGCAGTCCGATCCGGTACCCGAACTCCGGCTCCCGACAGGTCATGACCCGCCGGGCCTGGTGGCTCGTGGTGCTCAACATCATCCTTCCCGGCTCCGCCCAGGTGCTCGCCGGAAGCCGCGGCCTCGGCCGGTTCGGCCTGCGCGCCACCCTCACCTTCCTCGGTCTGGTCATCCTCGCCGGCGTCGTCTACACGCTGAACCCCGAGATCCTGCTCACCGTGGCCACCAACTCGATCGGGTTGTGGGTCCTCGCCGCCGTGATGGTGTTCTACGCCATCGTCTGGGTGATCCTGACCTTCGACACCATCCGGCTGACCCGCCTGGTGAAGGCCAGGCCCAAGGCCCGGCCGTTCATCGCGGGCCTCGCGACGGTTGTCATGGTCGTCTTCGCCGGCACGGCCGGCTACGGGGCGTACGTCGCCACCACCGCCAGCGGGTTCCTCTCCTCGGTGTTCGCCGCCGGCCCGTCCGAGCCGCCCGTCGACGGCCGGTACAACATCATGCTGCTCGGCGGCGACGCCGGACCCGACCGGGAGGGCATGCGCCCCGACAGCATCTCGGTGGTGAGCATCGATGCCGAGACCGGCAAGGCCGACATCATCGGACTGCCCCGCGACCTCGAGTACGTGCCGTTCCCCGAGGGCTCCCCGCTGAACGCCGTGTACCCGGACGGGTACGGCTACGACGGGGTGTGCGACGTGTCCGCCTGCATGCTCAACTCGATCTACACCGAGGTCGAGCTCAAGAGCCCCGAAATGTACCCCAACGCCGAGGCCGAGGGCAGCGAGCCCGGCATCGAGGCCATGCGCGACGCCGCCAGCGGCATCACCGGGCTCACCATCCAGTACTACGTGCTGATCGACATGCAGGGCTTCTCCGAGCTCATCGACGCCCTCGGCGGTGTCGACATCAACGTGGCCGAACGGCTGCCCATCGGCGGCGACGAGGAATTCAACAACGTCGACGGCTGGGTCGAGGCCGGACAGCAGCACATGGACGGCTTCACCGCCCTCTGGTACGGCCGGGCCAGGCACGGCACCAGCGACTACGACCGGATGGCCAGGCAGCGGATCCTGCAGGAGGCGATCCTCAAGCAGTTCAACCCGGCGAACGTGATCACCAAGTTCCAGGGTGTGGCCGAGGCCGGCCAGCAGGTGGTCTCGACCGATGTGCCGCAGGGCATGCTCGGGTACTTCACCAACCTGGCCGGCAAGACCAAGGAACTCCCGGTGGGCGCCGTCGAGCTGGTGCCGGCGAACAACGTCGACCCGCAGGACCCCGACTACGACTACATCCGCAGCCTGATCGACGCGGCGCTGCACCCGGTCACGGAGACGCCAGCGCCCTGAGCGGGCTCTGCGCAGCCCTGAGCGGCCCTGAGCCGAGGCTCAGAGGTCGGCGTGCAGCTGCCAGACCCGTTCGGCGGTGTCCCGCCAGCTGAACGCCCTGGACCGGTCGCCACCGAAGATGCGCAGCCGGTCGGCCAGCGCGGTGTCGCCGAGCACCCGGTCCAGAGCGGCGGCGAGCCGTTCGGGGTATCCGGCCGGGTCGTCGCGTTCCACCACGAAGCCCGCGTCGCCGCCGGCTTCCAGCAACGCCGGCGCATCCGAGTGGATGACCGGGGTGCCGAAGTGGAACGCCTGGATGATCGGCAGGCCGAAGCCCTCTTCAAGACTGGGGTAGACGAAGACCGACGCCCGCGACATCACCAGCGCGAGCTGCTGGTCGGTCAGGCCGTCCAGCGCGCGCACCCGATCGGGCGCGAGGCCGGCCTCGTCGGCCACCGAGGCGAGCGTGAGTTCCCCCCACGAGTCCGGACCGACAACCAGCAGTGGCAGGTCCACGGCGCCCGGACGGCCGAGGGCCTCGATGAGGGCGGTGACGGCGCGGCGCGGTTCGAGGGTGCCGGCGGTGAGGATGTACTCGTCGGGCAGGTTCAGCTCCACCGCCATGGCCTCGGCGGCGGCGGAATTGGTCGGCAGGGCCAGGCCGCTGCTGACGGCACCGCCGATCACCCGCACCCGGTCGCCGAAGTCCATGATCTCGCCGAGCTGGTCGGCGAGGGCGTGGCTGGGCACCACGATGGCGTCCGCGTGCTTGCGGGCGCGTTTGAGCATGAGCTTGGCGCGGGCGACGGTGGTCGGGGTGAGCGACTCCGGATGCGTCCAGGCGAGCACATCGTGCACCGTCACGGCGACCTGGGTCTCGTCCTTGGCCCGGTCGTGGCGGTGCAGCGGGGCGAACAGCCCAGGGGCGTGCACAAGGCCGTGGCCGGCCGAGGTGGCCACCCCCAGCTGCCAGGCCGCGGCGAGCTCACGGCGCGCGAGGGCCATCTTGTGCAGGCCGGCCAGGCCGGGCAGGGCCGCGGTGATCTGGTCGTAGTGTTCCGCCGAGGTGGCCGAGACGATGCCTTCGACCGCGCAGTCCGTCGGCGCTGTGGCGATCAGCGACCGGGTGAGTTCCTCGGTGTACCGGCCGAGTCCGCCCGGAACCGGGGAGACCAGCTGGTCCACGATGACCCGGAGGGTGATCATGACGGGGTGAACGCGCCGTGGGTCGCGGCGTCGGTGAGGGCCTCGGTCCAGGGCCGCATCGGGGCCAGGCCGGCGGCCGCCCAGGCGTCATGGCCGAGCACCGAGTACGCCGGGCGGGGGGCCGGCCGTACGAACTTGCTTCCGTCGGTGGGCAGAACCCGCTCCGGGTCCAGCCCGGCGCTGGCGAACACGGCCTTGGCGAAACCGAACCAGTTCGTCTGCCCGGCGTTGGTGCCGTGGTAGATCCCGGCGGGCGCGTCGGCGTCGAGCATCGCCACGATCTGGCGGGCCAGGTCGACCGTCCAGGTCGGCTGGCCGAACTGGTCGGCGACGACGGAGACGGTGTCCCTGCCCGCGGCGAGGGTGAGCATGGTGCGGCCGAAGTTGGGCCCGTGCGCGCCGTAGAGCCACGCCGTGCGCACGATGTAGCTGCCGGCGGGGTTCTCGGTGAGCACGAACTGTTCGCCGGCGGCCTTGGTGCGGCCGTACGCGTTCAGAGGGTCGATCTCGGTGTCCTCAGGGTACGGGCTGCTGCCGGCGCCGTCGAAGACGTAGTCCGTGGAGATCTGCACGAGCTTCGCGCCCACGGCCGCGGCGCCGATCGCGAGGTTGCGGGGGCCGATGGCGTTCACCGCGTACGCGGTGGCCTCGTTCTCCTCCGCCGCATCCACCGCGGTGTATGCGGCGGCGTTGATGATCACGTCGTGGCCGGTGACGGCCTTCCGAACGGCGGCGAGGTCGGTGATGTCCAGCTCGCTGCGGTCAACGGCCGTGACGTCACGGCCGGTGAGGGCGTCCTGCAGGTCGCGGCCGAGCATCCCGGCCGCGCCGGCGATCAGATAACGGGTCATGTCAGGTAGGCGCCGCTCAGCTCAGTGCCGCGCGGGCCTTGAGGGGTTCCCACCAGGTGCGGTTGTCGCGGTACCACTGCACCACGTCGGCCAGGCCCTGTGCGAAGGGCACCTCGGGGGAGTAGCCGAGTTCGGCCTGGATCTTGCTGATGTCCACGGAGTAGCGCAGGTCGTGGCCGAGGCGGTCGGCGACCCGGTCCACGTAGGACCAGTCCTTGCCGGTGGCGTCCAGCAGCAGCTGGGTGAGCTCGACGTTGGTCAGCTCGGTGCCGCCGCCGATGTTGTAGATCTCGCCGGCGCGACCCTTGACCAGCACCATGGCGATGGCGCGGGTGTGGTCGTCCACGTGCAGCCAGTCGCGGATGTTGTTGCCCTCACCGTAGAGGGGAACGTGCAGGTCGTCGATGAGGTTGGTCACGAACAGCGGGATGACCTTCTCGGGGAAGTGGTACGGGCCGTAGTTGTTCGAGCAGCGCGTGATCGACACGTTCAGGCCGTGGGTGCGGTGGTAGCTGCGGGCGAGCAGGTCGCTGCCGGCCTTCGACGCGGAGTAGGGCGAGTTGGGCTCGAGGGCGCGTTCCTCGTTCCAGGAGCCTTCGGCGATGGAGCCGTAGACCTCGTCGGTGGACACGTGCACGAACCGGGGCAGGTCGTTGCGCAGCGCCGCGTCGAGCAGCTGCTGGGTGCCGAGCACGTTGGTCTCGACGAAGATCGACGCGTCGCGCACGGAGCGGTCCACGTGGGACTCGGCGGCGAAGTGCACCACGGCGTCCAGGCCGGGGAACAGCGTGTCGAGAAGGGCGCCGTCGCGGATGTCGCCCTTCACGAAGGAGTACCGCGGAGAATCGGCCACGGGGGCCAGGTTCTCCAGGTTGCCGGAGTAGGTGAGTGCGTCCAGAACGACGACTTCAGCGCCTTCCAGTCCGGGGTAAGCGTCCTGCAGGGTGCGCCGCACAAAGTTCGAGCCGATGAACCCGGCGCCGCCGGTGACGAGGATCTTCATATATTGGTAACCATTCCGTTTGCGTAAAGGTGCCTACGCGATTGTACTGGACGCGCATTGCTAGGCTGGCGAACGTGCAGATTCGTGAACTCTCCATCCCCGATTCCTACGAGGTGACCCCCAAGCAGTTCGGGGACGACCGGGGAGTCTTCCTCGAGTGGTACCGCTTCGACAAGCTGTCGGAGGCTGTGGGACACCCGCTGGACCTGCGTCAGGCCAACACCAGCGTGTCCAGCCGCGGTGTCGTGCGGGGCATCCACTTCGCCGACATTCCGCCGGGCCAGGCCAAGTACGTCACCGCCACGCACGGTGCGATCATCGACTTCATCGTCGACATCCGGGTCGGTTCGCCGACCTTCGGCCAGTGGGATTCGGTGCTGCTCGACGACGTCGACCGCAAGGCCGTCTACATCGCCGAGGGACTCGGCCACGCGTTCGTCGCCCTGACCGACAAGGCCACCGTGAGCTACCTGGTCTCCTCCACGTACACCGCCGGTGCCGAACACGGCATCAACCCGCTCGACGCCGAGGTCGGCCTGATCTTCCCGTCGTCGGCGGGGGAACTGCTGCTGTCCCCGAAGGACACCGACGCTCCCAGCCTCGCCGAGGCCGCCGCGAGCGGACTGCTGCCCACCTGGGATGCCGCCCGCGCCTACTACCAGACGCTCAACGAACGGAACTAGACCATGCGCGGAATCATTCTCGCCGGAGGCTCAGGAACCCGCCTCTGGCCGATCACCAAGGGCATCTCCAAGCAGCTGATGCCGATCTACGACAAGCCGATGATCTACTACCCCCTCTCGACGCTGATGATGGCCGGCATCCGCGAGGTGCTCATCATCACCACCCCCGAGTACAACGACCAGTTCAAGGCCCTCCTCGGCGACGGGTCCGACCTGGGCCTGCGCATCGAGTACGCCGTGCAGCCCTCCCCGGACGGCCTGGCCCAGGCGTTCACCATCGGTGAGGACTTCATCGGCGACGACAGCGTCGCCCTGGTCCTCGGTGACAACATCTTCCACGGCGCCGGCCTCGGCACGGCGCTGCGCAACAACGCCGACATCGACGGCGCCCTGATCTTCGCCTACCACGTGGCCAACCCCACCGCCTATGGCGTTGTGGAGTTCGACGACGACTTCACCGCCGTGTCGATCGAAGAGAAGCCGGTCAAGCCCAAGAGCAACTACGCCGTCCCCGGCCTGTACTTCTACGACAACTCCGTCGTCGAGATCGCCAAGTCCATCGAGCCCTCCGCCCGCGGCGAGCTGGAGATCTCCACCGTCAACGAGCGCTACCTCAACCAGGGCAACCTGCACGTGCAGGTCCTGGACCGCGGCACCGCCTGGCTGGACACCGGCACCTTCGAATCGATGATGCAGGCCAGCGAGTACGTGCGCGTCATCGAAGACCGTCAGGGCCACAAGATCGGCTGCATCGAAGAGATCGCCTGGCGCGCCGGCTGGATCGACGACGCCCAGCTCAGCCGCCTCGCCGCCCCGCTCGCCAAGAGCGGCTACGGCGTCTACCTGAACGGGCTGCTGAAGACCGACTAACAGCCCGCGCTGACGTGCCGCACAAGGCCCACTGGACACGTTCCAGTGGGCCATTTGCGGCATCTCGGAGAACGGTACCGCCGCGAGATGCCAGTTGAGGCCCAGTGAAGGTCGCTGAAGGGGCGCCAACTGGCATCTCAGCCCGGGGAGATGCGGTGAGTTTCCAGTTGCGGCCCTCCCACGTGCCTGCCGAGGGCGCGAACTGGCACCTCACCGGATGTGCCGACTCGGCGGCCATCCTCGCGTGGCGCAGGAGCACAACTCCGGCAATTCCGGACCGGCGCTGCGCGGGTCTCAGCCGCCGGACTGGATGTGGGCCAGGACGTCGTCCATGGTGGCCTTGATCCCGGCGGGCAGGCTGGTCAGCTGCCGCCGGTCCAGGTCCGGCCACACCGTCGAGGTGATGCGCAGGTCCAGGCCCTGCATCGAGGCCTCCGCCGAGTAGCCGAGCATGACATTGGGCTGGCCCTTCGCAAGGCTGCGGATCTGGCCGAGCAGGTTGCTGATCGTCACGGCCTGGCCAGAGGCGAGGTTCTTGACCACCTCGGTGCGGCCCTCTGCCGCGGTCACTGCGAACAGCCTGGCGACGCAGTCCACCACGAGTTCGGCGCAGTCGCGCACGAAGATGTAGTCGCGCATGGTCTCCAGCGGCACGAAGATCGACGCCGGCTTGGGCGAGAACTGGGCCTTGGCCAGGTGCGAGATCAGGCCCTGCATCTTGCCGAGCTTCTGCCCCGGCCCGTACAGGTTCGCGATCCGGCCGGCGAGCACCGAGACACCGGTGGCGCGGGAGAAGGCGAACAGGCTTGCCTCGGCGTCGAGCTTGAACCGCCCATAACCCGAGATCGGCACCGGTGTGCTGAGCTCGTCGAACGGCGGATGCGCCGAACCGCCGTACACACCGCCGGCCGAGGACGCGTAGAACACGGCGCCGGAGCCTGCGGTGCCCTGGTAGGCGGCCGCGCTGCCGACGGCGTCCAGCACCAGGCGGAGCTGGCGGAGTTCCCGGCCGATCGCCTCCGGCGGGGTGGAGGTGACGGCGTTGCCGGCCAGCCAGAGCACCGCCCAGTTCGCGCGTTGGGTCGCGGCGGTGTCCAGCAGCCGGGTCGCGGTCGCGGCAGCGGCGGCCGAGAGCGCGTCGTCATCAGCCCAGGGCAGGGGGTCAGCGGGCAGCAGTTCCCAGCCGGCCCTGCGGGTGATCGCGGCGGCGGTGGCGCTGCCCAGCAGGCCCCTGGCCCCGATCACCCAGACGTAGGTGGTCACTTGACGGCTTTGCGCGTCCGCCCGAGAGGCCCATCCGCCGGGTCGGTCGTGATCAGGTACGGCGGCTTGCCCATGGCCATGTTCACGTTGATGCCGATGTACTCCGCGATGATGCCCAAGGAGAACAGGATGAAGCCGGCGCTCAGCAGCACCAGGACGCTCAGCGACGCCCAACCCTGGATGGCGATGTCACCGGCGAGCCGCTGGATGAAGATGACGACGGCGAAGATCACGCCGATCACCGCGAAGACCACGCCGAGCCCGCTGACGATCCGCAGGCCCCTGGTTCCGGTGGTGAGGATCATGCGCCAGAAGTGCGAGAACAGGCGGCGGGCCGAGTAGCCGGAGCTGCGTTCGCCTTCTTCGCGCAGTTCGACCGGGGAGGTCGTGACGCGGGCGGCGACCCAGCCGATGGCGACGTCGAGGTAGACCCCGGAGCCGGCGTAGGCGGCGACGCTGCGACCGATGTTGCCGAGCATCAGCCGGTAGCTCTGGTAGTCGGCGGCCGCGCCGGTGCCGGACAGCTTGGTGAGCAGGTACTTGGCGGTCTTCGACGCGGCGTTGCGCACCGGACCGTGCGGGGCCGGGTTGGTCGGCTTGGCGTAGACGACGCTGGCCTGCTCGCGCATGGCGGTGTCGAGCATCCCGCCGATGGCGCGCGGGTCGTGCTGGCCGTCCTCGTCGAGGGTGACGATCCAGTCGCCACCGGAGGAGGCCATGCCGGCGAGGGTGGCCGCGTGCTGGCCGAAGTTCTTGCTCAGCCAGATGCCGCGGGCGAACGGGAAACGTTCGGTGATGCTGCGGATGATCGACGCGGAGTCGTCGGGGCCGTGGTCGAAGACCAGCAGGACCTCTTCAACCTGGAAGCTGTACCCGTCGGGGGTGATGCTCAGCCGGGTCAACGGTTCGATCTCGTCGAGGACGCCGGTGAGGGTGCGTTCTCCCTGGTAGACGGGGATGACGATCGAGATGCTGTGGTCGGCGACGTCGGGTTCTGCTGAGGGGAGTGTCACGGGTTCAGAACCTATCACACGGGCCGTTTCGTCGGCCGGGTCAGTTGGCTGCGGCATCCGTCGTCACCGCCTTGGACATGCGTCGGCCCAGCCAGATGTAGGCGAGGCGGCGAACCTGGGCCATCACCCTGGCGCGGGTGTTGCCGATGCGCCGGTCGGTGGCGGAGATGACATCCGGGCGGGTCTTCGCGAGCCAGTTGTGGAAGCCGATGGCCTGCTCGGCCTGCTCGGCGACCAGGCGCACGCTCCACTGGCTGTCGGAGATGCGGAAGCCGGCCAGGCTGCCGGGCACGCCGACGAACTTTCCCTCCAGCAGCACGAGCGAATAGGAGGTCTCGTCGATCAGGTACGGCCAGCGCGAATCCCACCAGCCCACCTTTTCCAGAACGCTGCGGCGCATCATCACGCAGCCGGGCTCGCCGAAGATGTTGGTGCCCTGGGTGACGGTCTTGCGCACCGCGACGGCACCGTCGTGCACGCCGGTCAGGCCGGCCAGACCGCGGTTCTTGAGCACCGGAGCGCCGTTGGCGTCGACGATGTCCCGCGGGGAGGAGGCCAGAACGGCGCCGGGCTCAGCGATGAGCGCGGCGACCTGCTGGGCGACGATGGTGGGGTAGAGCAGGTCGTCGCCGCAGACGAGCTTGATCAGCTCGCCAGTGGCCTCCTGGCTCACCCTGTTCCAGTTGCGCAGGGCCCCACCGCCACCCTCGGTGTGCAGCAGGGTCACCCGCGGGTCGGAGCTGTAGCGCTGCATGACGGCCCAGGTGTCGTCGGTGGACGCGTGGTCTGAGACGATCACCTCGAGGTTGGTGTACGTCTGGCCCAGCACGCTCTTCATGGTCTCGTCGAGGTAGTCCGCATTGTTGTAGGCGGGGATGACGATCGAGACGAGAGGCTGATCATCAGGGAACATCGCATCGTGTGTCATAGGTTAAGTGTGACTCGCATCCTTCGTAGTGCTGAGCCTTCACGATACCGGGTGGTCCTGAGGGACCTCTGTCCCCGCGCGGGGCGGCCCTAGGCGAGAATGGGGAGGCGGTTCGCGCAGAGCGGGCCGGCAATCACCCCTGCGGGCGCGCACAGTGACGACCGTCACATCCTGATCAGGGCGAGAAAAGGGCATTCTGTTGGTGAAGTCGAGATTCGTATGGCCCGCCGTTGTGGTCGTCGCCGTACTGCTCGGGGCCGCTCTCCCGTTGCTGGTCAACCGCGGCTATTACTTCATCGACGACACCCAGTCGGGTGCATTCGGCCAGTGGTACGAGATCGGCACCCGCATCCTCGAGGGCAACTGGTCGCTGATCAACCCCCTGGTCTGGCAGTCCGGCAACTACCTCGCCGAAGGCGCCTGGGGAATCTTCAGCCCGGTTCTCTGGCTGATCGGTCTCTGGTCGCACTGGGCGGGCAACGCCCTGATTTTCTCCACCGTGGTCAAGGTCGTCTGCCTGGTCGCGGGTTCGCTGGGCGCGTACCTGCTGGCCCGCACCTTCCAGGCCGGCCGTGGCTGGGCGGCGGCCGTGGCCGTCGCGCTCCCGTTCACCGGCGTTACGTTTTACCTGGATGCGACCACCTGGGTGAACGGTCTGCTGGCCTGGAGCATGTGGGCCCTGGCCTGGGCGCTGACCAGGCGCGCCGTCTTCTCGGCCAAGTCGCCGACCCTGGCCCTGCTGGCCTGCATCGGCACCGTCGGCATCGGCTATGTGCACGCCACAATCTTCCTGGCCGTCGCCCTCGCCGCCACGATCGCCGAAGCGTTCATCGCGCGGCACCGGGCATCCATCGTGCGAGCCTTCCTGATCGCCACCGGCGCCGGCCTGTTCGCCGTCATCGTGCACCTGCCCGGCCTGCTGACCGCGGGAACGTCCGGGCGCACCAAGGGTGTCGTGAACACCGGGCTCCTGACGGTGGACCTGAGCGGCCTGGTGGCCGCGAACACGCCGGTCGGGATCCCGCAGGTCGGCTTCTTCGGTGCCTTCTTCCCGTCGGCGCCGCTGGTCTATATAAGTTGGATGCTGCCGCTGTTCGCGTTCATCGCCTGGAAGCGGCTGATGCCGGTGCTCGCCACCCGCCTGAGCGTCGTGAACTTCTTCGGCGTCGCACTGATCGGGGTGCTCCTGCCCAGCGATGTCGGACCGCTCCGCATCCCGTTGCGCATGATGCCGTACCTGGCCATCGCGGTGCTGCTGATCCTCGCCATCGGGCTGTCCCTGGCCCGGGTCGAGGTGCTCTCCCGACGCCGGTTCCTGGCCGGCAGCGCCTACGCCGTGTTCGGCGGCCTGCTGACCGTGTTCCAGGGTCCGCAGTACGCCGGGGTGGTCGCCCTCGCGATCCTGGCCGTGATCCTTGTGCTCTGGGTGTTCTACCGGATCACCTCCCCGCGTGGCCTGCCGGGTCTGTCCGCATCGTGGCGGGACCGGGCCAGAGACTCCCGCGCCTGGCTGCTGCCCGCACTGGCGGTCCTGGTCACCCTGGGTGTCATCCTGCCCCAGCACATCGTGCACACCAGCGGCCCGCTGCTCAACTACCAGGTGCCCAGCTCGGTGCAGAGCTACCGGGACCTGCTCACCGAAGCCAAGGGTGACGTCCTCGTGGTCGGCGGACCGCAGAATGGCCAGATCCAGCAGGGCGACTGGGCCGAAACTACCGTCGCCAACCTCTGGTACATCCCGGATGCGCCGGTGCAGAACGCCTACACCTCCGTCTTCTACCCGGGATACGGCGATGCGCTCTGCATGGCCTATCAGGGTGTCACCTGTGCGGACCTGCTGCCGAAGCTGTTCACGGCGGATTCCGACACCGAGCAGAACCTCGTCGACGACCTGGGCGTCAGCTCGATCCTGATCGTGAAGAGCTCGGTTCCCGAAGAGCTCTGGGCCGAGACGCCCGCCGGTTGGCAGGTCGCGGAGGACACCGAGCTGACCAGGCTGATCGTCAGGGACACCCCGGTGCCCGGCGCCGGTAGCGTCGTCTGGTCCGCGGACGGCACCTCGGTGACCGTGCTGCACGAGGACGACATGGGAGTCTCCTTCCGCGTCGACGCCGTCGGCGCCGACGGCGGCCAGGTCGCCCTGAGCCGCATCTCCTGGCCCGGCTACGAGGTCGACGGCGGAACCGTCTCCGACGAACTCGTGAACGGATTCATGATGGGCATCGACATTCCCGCCGATTCCGCCGGCGAGGTCGTGACGGTGTCCTTCCGGGCGCCGGGCTGGCCGGTCCAGATCCTCTCCGGCGTCCTCCTGGTCGTTCTGCTGCTCGGCTGGGGAGCCTTCCGGCTCTGGGGACGAGACCGGGCGGGATCGACCCGCCGGCCGACCTGGGTGCGCGAGCTCCGGGAACCACTGAAAGTTGAGAAGTCATGACGAATACGCCCGCCGAGAAAGTCGTGGTCGTGGTCGTGGCCTTCAACCGTCGTGACCTGCTCCTGGAATGCCTGGCCGCCCTGGCCGGCCAGACCCGACGGCCCGACGAGGTGCTGGTGCTCGACAACGCGTCCACCGACGGCACGGCCGAGGCCGTGCGCGCTGCGCACCCCGAGGTGAACCTGGTGGTGCTGGACCGCAACACCGGCGGAGCGGGCGGCTTCACCGCCGGGCTGGCCGAGGCCGTCGGTCCCCTCGGCGCCGACCTGGTCTGGCTGATGGACGATGACACCGTCCCCACCGAGACCGCCCTCGCGGAGCTGCTGACCGCCCGCGCACACGCTCCGGCGAACACCCGGATCCTCGCTTCCGCCGTCCACTGGACGGACGGCAGGGAACACCCCATGAACATGCCGCGGTCACGACCCTTCGCCGCCCGTCGCACCCTGGAGCGCGCCCGCGAATTCGACTGCTATCCGGTGCGGTCGGCATCGTTCGTCTCGGTCATGATCGACGCGCGCGCCATCCGGGAGCACGGCCTGCCGGTCGCCGCGTACTTCCTCTGGAACGACGACTTCGAGTACACCGCCCGGATCCTGCGCGGGTCCACCGGCTACGTCTGCCGGCGCAGCATCGTCGTGCACAAGACCAAGGTGTTCGGGTCGACCAACATCGACCCCGGGCCCCGGTTCCGGTTGGAGGTACGCAACAAGCTCTGGCTGCTGCGCCTGTCCCCGGCCCTGTCCAACGCCGAGCGGCTGCTCTACGCCGGAGCGACGGCCAGGAGCTGGGTCAGCACCTTCGTGCACTCCGCCGACCGTGCCACGCTCTGGCAGGGCCTGCGGGACGGCCTGCGCGAAGGGCTCACCAGCAAGCCGGCCGGCAATCACGAGGTCCTGGCCGGGTTCGGCCGGGTGAGCGAGTCCGTCGCCGCCGCGGAGTCCGGGCCGACCAGGGCCACGTCGTGACGACTGAGGAACTCTCCTTCTCGTTGCTGCTGCCGGTCTACCTGGGCGACCGGCCGGAGTACTTCACCCGGGCGTTCTCCAGCGCCGTCACCGACCAGACCCGCCGCCCCACCGAGGTCGTCCTGGTGCGGGACGGGCCGATCAGCCCGGCCCTGGCCGTCGCCGTCGAAGCGGCCATCGCCGCATCCCCGGTCGAGGTGCGCCGCGTCGACCTGGACGTCAATGTCGGCCTGGCCGTCGCGCTCACCCTCGGCTTGGCCGCCTGCCGGTTCGACGTGGTCGCGCGGATGGATGCAGACGACATCTCGCTGCCCGAACGCTTCGCCAAACAGCTGCCCGCCATCGAGGAGGGCTGCGACCTGGTCGGAACGGGCATGCTCGAATTCAACGAGCTCGACAAGATCCTCGGCCGCCGGGTGCCGCCCGTCGGACAGGCGGAGATCACCCGTCAGGCCAGGTTCCGCGACCCGTTCAACCACCCGACCGTCGTGTACCGCAAGTCCGCCGTCGAGGCCTCCGGCGGGTACCGGCATCTTCCGCTGATGGAGGACTACTGGTTGTTCGCCCGGATGATCATGAACGGCGCCACCGTGCGCAACCTGCCAGAACCCCTGGTCATGTACCGGGTCGACTCCGGCGCATACAACCGGCGCGGCGGTCTGTCCCTGTTCCGCAGCGAGCTCGCCCTGCAGCGTCGGCTGCTGGCCGACCGGTTCGTCACACCCGCCCAGTTCCTGCGCAACGTGATCGTGCGGGGCGGCTACCGCTTCGTCCCGGTCGTCATCCGCCGCGCCGTCTATCGCCGGATGGCCGTGAGCAAGCACACAGACACGCCCCAGTAGGATCAAAGTTTGGTCCGAAGTGGCCGGCGTAAGTGAGGATGGGTGTTATGAACGTTGACCTTGTGGTTGTCGGAGCCGGATTCTTCGGCCTCACCGTGGCCGAGCGCTGCGCCAACGAATTGGGTCTGCGGGTTGTCGTCATCGACAAGCGCGACCACATCGGCGGCAATGCATACAGCTCGGTCGAACCTGAAACCGGGATCGAGGTGCACCGCTACGGCGCCCACCTCTTCCACACCTCGAACAAGGTGGTCTGGGACTACGTCAACACCTTCACCTCCTTCACCGACTACCGGCACCGGGTGTACACCACCCACAAGGGCGAGGTGTTCCCGCTGCCGATCAACCTCGGCACGATCAACCAGTTCTTCCACAGTGCCTACTCGCCCACCGAGGCCCGCGCGCTGATCAGCGAGCAGGCCGCCGAGGGTGCAGTCGACACGGTCGCCAACCTCGAGGACAAGGCCGTCGCCCTGATCGGTCGTCCCCTGTACGAGGCCTTCATCCGCGACTACACGGCCAAGCAGTGGCAGACCGACCCGCGTGAGCTGCCGGCCGAAGTGATCAGCCGCCTGCCCGTGCGATACAACTACGACAACCGGTACTTCAGCGACACCTACGAGGGCCTGCCCGTCGACGGGTACACCGCCTGGATCGAGCGCATGGCCGATCACCCCAACATCGAGGTACGCCTGTCGACCGACTTCTTCGACCTCGACCAGGAAATCAACATCCGCGACACCGTCGGAACGGTCCCCGTCGTCTACACCGGCCCCGTCGACCGGTACTTCGACTACTCGGAGGGACCGCTGTCCTGGCGCACCCTCGACTTCGAAGAGGAAGTCGTCCAGACCGGCGACTACCAGGGCACCCCGGTGATGAACTACGCCGACACCGACGTCGACTACACCCGCATCCACGAGTTCAAGCACTTCCACCCGGAGCGGGACTACCCCACCGACAAGACCGTCATCATGCGCGAGTACTCCCGGTTCGCCGAGGAAGCCGACGAGCCGTACTACCCGGTCAACACCGCCGTGGACCGTGAGCGGTTGCTGCGCTACCGGGAACGGATCGCCGAGCAGCCCAACGTGATCTTCGGCGGCCGCCTGGGCACCTATCAGTACCTTGATATGCACATGGCCATCGGCGCCGCACTGTCCACCTTCGAGAACAAGCTCCGTCCGCTCTTCGCGACGGACGCGCCGGCCTGAGCGGGCCGCCGAACGGAAGGCTGACGTGTCAGGAACCTCCCTCGCCGACACTCCGGTCGGGGCCGCCCCGATCAGGCAGATCCATGCGCTGACCGGTGTGCGGATCCTCGCCGCGCTCTGGGTGGTGCTGTTCCACATCCGGTTCAGCATCGCCGCGGAGTTCCCGGCGGTGTACGCGGTGTTCGCCCCGATCATCACCCACGGCGACTACGGCGTCGACCTGTTCTTCATCCTCAGCGGCTACGTCATCACGCTCAACTACGGGCGCAAGATGGGCGGCTCGCTGGAGCGCAAGGCGACCGTCAAGTTCTGGTGGGCGCGACTGTCCAGAATCTGGCCGGCGTACTTCGTGATGCTGGCTTTCGTCTCGGTGTGGCACGGCAGCTTCCTGATCTTCGGCGCCACGGACCCGGTCGCGCCGCGGGACTTCAGCGTGTGGAGCTTCCTGCGCCAGTCGACCCTCGTCGTGCAGTGGACCGAGGCCGACTTCAACCGGCTGACCTGGAACGGCGCCGCCTGGTCGGTGTCCGTCGAAGCGCTGGCCTACCTGCTCTTCCCGGTGCTCGCCCTGCTGCTCTTCCGCCTGTCCAGAGTGCTCGGCACCCGCGGCCTGGGCACCCTCGCGGTGCTCACCGTGATGCCGGTGGTGCTGTTCGCCCTCGCGCTCGGATCGTTGTACGCGCCCTGGATGTGGCTGATCCGCATCCTCTGCGAGTTCGTCGCCGGCGGGTTGCTGTTCTACGCGCTCGAGAGGGTGCAGAACCGGCCGGGCGCGCAGCGCATCGCGAACTGGCTGGCGCCGGCCGTGATCGTGGTGGTGCTGATCGTGGCCTACCTGCTCAACGGCCGGGTGAGCGAACGCTGGGGCGTGCTCGTCGTGCCGGCCCTGCTGGTCTTCGTCGGCGCGATCGTGGTGGGCCGCAAGGGCCTCATGAGCCTCCTCGGCCACCGCTGGCTCGTGGTCGGCGGGATGGCGTCCTACAGCGTCTACCTGGTGCACATGCCCCTGATCGAAATCGTCTGGACGACCCAGGAAAGGCTCCCATTCCTGGCGCAAGGTACACTTGCGAGTAAGATCCTCATCTTCCTGGTCCCGGCGCTTGCCACGATTTTCGGCTTCGCCCTGTGGAAGTGGGTCGAGGAGCCGGCCCGTCGCGCCATGCGGCGCATGTCCCTCCAGAACATCCCCGAACGCGCCGTTGACGACGTGCCCATCAAAGAGGCCGGCATCGAGGCACCACGTGCTTGATCCGGCCGGCTGCGGGAATCGACGGTGCCACCGAGCATCCATTTCTGCCAGCCAAGCGAAGTGAAAGTACCCTCTTCACCATGTCTGACCTCCTCTCGACGGCCTTCGGCCGCCCCGCATTGTTCAGCGCCGACCTGTCAGCCCAAGCGGCCGAGCAGCTCGGGTCTGCGCTGACCGAGCGCCAACTGGCGCTGCTGGTCTCGGCGGCGAACTTCCATGCGCTGGACAACCCGGGCGTCCGCCTGCGCATCGTGGTGCACATCGCCCGCCCCGGCGACATGGCGCACCTGACGGATGCCGGAACCCGGCACCAGAAGGTCTGCGCCGAAGCGCGCAAGGTGGCCGAGTTCAGCATCGTGAGCACGGTGGCCGGCTCACCGCACCCGCACTACACGCACCACCGCAAGGGCTGGCTGACCGACCCGGAGACGGGTGTGCGTAACATCGTCCTCGATCCGGAGCGCGAACCCGGCACGGCGGCCGTCGTCGGCCGGGCCAGCCTGTACTGGCGCCTGCGCGGCGGGATCGAACGGCGGTACCCGTTCGAATACGACCGGTTGCGGCAGTGGCTGCTGCGCGGCCGCGAGTCCTCGCTCAACTCGCTCGTCGTGGAGCGCCGGGTCGTCGACCTGACCGGCGTGCCGACCGGCGGAACCGGCCCGGAGCGCGAACCTGCCGTCATCTTCGGCCTGCACTGGCTCGAACTGGGCGGGGCGGAGCGCTGGGCGATGGAATCCATCGCGCTCGCCCGCGCCAACGGACTGCGCCCCATCGTCATCACCGATGTGCCCTCCACCCACCCGTGGATCACCCGGGCAGAGTTGGACGGCGCCATCGTCCTCGCGCTCACCCACCCCGTCGAACAGCCTGAACACTCCGAGCCCGTGCTCGAAGCCCTTGCCACGAACTTCGACGTGCGCGGCGTCTTCGTGCACCACAGCCGATGGGTCTACGACCGGCTGCCGTGGCTGCGCAACCGGATCCCCGGCCTGCACGTGGCCTCCACCCACCACATCCTGGAATACAACGGCGGCGGGTACCCGGCGATCGGCGCGGCCCTGGACGAGTTCATCGACGTGCACCACGTGATCTCACCGCAACTGCAGGACTGGTTCGTTCGGGTGCAGGGCGTCGACCCGGCGAAGGTGGCCCTGGCGCCGCTGATCGGCCTCACAACGACAGGGTCCGTCACCGAGACCGCCCGCGCCCGCGTCGACGAGTCCGTGCTCACCCTGGGATTCATCGGCCGTTTCGCCGCCCAGAAACGCCCGTACCTGTTCACCAAGCTGGTCAGAGAGCTCCAGGATGTGCAGGGCCTGTCCGTGCGAGTCGTGATCCAGGGCGGCGGCGAGCTCGAGCACTTCGTTCGCAGGGACATCGACGGCCACAAACTGTCCGGCATCGTCGAGTGGGTGGACGAATCAGCCCCGGTGAGCAATACGCTCGCCCGGATCGACTGCCTCGTGCTCAGTTCGCAGAACGAAGGCCTCACCCTCACCACGCTGGAAGCGCTGGCCGCCGGCGTTCCCGTCATCTCCACCGACGTCGGCTCCCAGCGCACCGTCATCGTGCCCGACGCCCTCGTGTCCCGCGAGCCCGGCCTATTCCTGACCGAGGCGATCGACATCGTCACGCGGATGGCCGGTTCAGAGGAATACCGCGCAGACGTCTGGCGCCGTGAGGTCACCCTGGCCCAGGAATTCACCGAGTATGAAAGCGCCCACGATTGGGCCGGAAAGCTGTTCGAGCTATGGAACAAGTAAGCGCCGTCGTCGTCACCTTCAACAGGCTCGCAAAGCTCAAGACGGTGATCGCCTCCATCGAAGCCCAGACCTTCCCGCCCACCCGCCTCATCATCGTGGACAACGCGTCGACCGACGGCACCGCGGAGTACCTCGGCCAGCTGACCACGAGCATCCCGCTGGAAGTCATGTCCCTGCCCACGAACACCGGCGGTGCCGGCGGATTCTCGGCGGGCATGGAACGCGGCTATCAGCTCGGCGCAGACTTCGTCTGGATCATGGACGACGACTGCTACCCGCAGCCCGACGCCCTCGAGAAGCTCCGCGACGGTTTCGTCAGCGCCGTCGCCGAGCTCGGCCCCGACGTGCCGTTCTCCTGCTCGCTGGTCAACTACATCGACGGCGCCATCTGCGAGATGAACAACCCCGAGCCCACCTGGGACTGGGCCAGGCTCGTGTCCAAGGGTCAGCGCTCCGTGATGGTCAAGAGCTGCTCCTTCGTGTCGGTGCTCATCCCGCGTTGGGTGATCGAGAAGCACGGCCTGCCGTACTCCGAGTACTTCATCTGGTTCGACGACCACGAGTACACCCTGCGCATCACCAGGACCTGCCCCGGTGTGCAGGTCCTCGACAGTGTCGTCGTGCACGACATGGGCGACAACAAGGGCGTCAACTTCGGCTTGATCGACGACGCCAACGCGTGGAAGTTCGCCTACGGCATCCGCAACGAGGCGTCCTTCCGGCTGCACCACCAGAGCCTCTTCGCCTACCTGTACCTGGCGGCGCGAGTGGCCCTGATGATGCGCCGCGGCCGGGTGAACGGCGCTCTGCAGCGCAAGATGTACGGTCGCCTCCTGGCCGGAATCCGGTTCAACCCGGCGGTCGCCTTCCCGGCCAAGACAGCCGAGCGGGTCTGATCTGACGGCCCTTCGGGGCCTGGGATCAGCACATTAAGTACCCCTAGTAGGGGTTTTCGTTCGGCGAGCCTTGTGCGCGGCGCACCCGAATGCGGTCTAATGAGTACGCGGGACGTGATGCGTTCGGCGGCTTGGGGGCCCTCTGACGTCCTGATCCGTCGGTGCGGTGTGCCTGCTGACTGTCGCCGGCAAACGTAGGGAACCCCGATCATGACCGCACTGACGCCCTCTGCTCCGTTGCGTCGGCGGTGGAGAAGCCTCGCGGCTGCGGCTTTGGCCGTAGCCCTCCTGGCACCGCTGCTCACCTTCTTCCAGCCCCCCGTGAGCGCACAGGCGGCAGCGGCGACTTTCAACGCCGGGAACATCATTTCCGACGCGGTCTTTTACGACTCCAACGCGATGTCCGTCGGCCAGGTGCAGGCGTTCCTGAACGCCAAGGTGCCCACGTGCCGCAGCGGCTACACCTGCCTGAAGGACTACCGCGCGGACTCCACCTTCAAGCCGGCCCAGTCCGGCTGCGGCGTCTACCCCGGCCCGGCCAACCAGAGCGCCGCCGAGATCATCTGGCAGGTCTCCTCGGTGTGTGGGATCAACCCGCAGGTGATGCTGGTGCTGCTCGAAAAGGAGCAGGGTCTCGTCTCGGACACCTGGCCGACAGCCGGCATCTATCGGAAGGCCACCGGTTACGGATGCCCCGACACCGCCGTCTGCGACTCGATGTACTACGGCTTCTTCAACCAGGTCTACAACGCGGCCTTCCAGTTCAAGAAGTACCAGGCCACCCCGGCAGGGCGTAACTTCATCGCCGGCCGCTGGAACACCATCCAGTGGAGCCCCAACGCCGCCTGTGGTTCTTCCCAGGTGTACATCGAGAACCAGGCCACCGCCGGTCTCTACAACTACACGCCGTACCGTCCCAACGACGCCGCCCTGGCCAACATGTACGGCACCGGCGACGGATGCTCCGCCTACGGCAACCGCAACTTCTTCCGGATCTTCTCCGACTGGTTCGGCAGCACGACCGGCGGCGGCGACTTCGCCCGCACGGCCGACAACTCGTCGCTGTACCTGCTCTCCGGGGGTGTCAAGTACCCGGTCGGCTCCATGGACGTCTACAACCAGCTGGGCGCCCTCGGCCCGGTTCAGATCGTGTCGACGAACTACCTGAACAGTTTCACGACCGCCTCGGTGCAGGCCAGCACCCTGGTCCGCGACTCCACGACGGGCGAGGTCTTCAACTTCCAGAAGGGGCAACGGCACCGGTTCTCCAGCTGTGAGCTGGCGGCCGTATACGGCCTGAGCTGTGGCGCCGTGACCAACCTGACACCTGGGCAGATCGCCAAGCTGCCGGCCGGTGCCGACATGTCCGACTTCTTCACCGTCGACTCTGGCACCGTCTACCTCCGCACCGCGCAGGGCAAGAGCCCGATCGCCGAGTGGTCCACCGTGCTGAAGCTCTACGGCGGCGTGCCTTACGTTGCCGTGATGTCCCCGCAGGCTGCGGCGGCTTTGCCGCAGCTGAAGACGATTCTGCGGCCCCTCGGCCTGTTCAAGTCGCCCGATTCGCCGAGCGTCTTCTTCATCGACGGGTTCGACCAGAAGAGGCCGATCGCCAGCTTCGGCCTGGCCGCCGAGTTCGGCTCCACCGGGTACCAGACGGTTCCTCAGGGCCTTCTCGACGCCTATGCGACGGGCAGCGCGCTGACGCAGGTCGTGAACTGTGCGGCCAAGCCGTACATCGCGGCCAGCGGCAGCCGCTTCGAGCTGCAGGCCGGATCCGCCGCGATCGGCCTGCCGGCCAGCGACGTCTCCGAGTACACCTGCAGCCAGCTGCCGGTCGGCGGGGCCATCCCCGGTCAGGTCTTCCTGCTGGGAGCCGGCAGCCCTGTCGTCTACGGCGTCAAGGGCGGCGCGGCCTACGCGGTACCCACCTGGGCGGCCCTGCTCGCCCTCAACGGCGGCTCGACCCCGCAGATCCTCGGTGTCACGGCGGAGACGCGCAACAGCATCCCGGTCGGCGCTCCGTACCTGGCCCCTGCCTCGCTGGTGCGCTCGGCCGGCAACCCCACGATCTACCTGATCGACGGGGCGGACCGGATGGTCGCTGTGGCATCCTTCGCCACCACGGCCGCCCTCGGCGTGAACTCCTGGTCAACGGCATCCGACGCGTCGATGGCGAAGTACACCTCGACGACCACGCTGACCCGCCTGGTGACGTGCAACGGCGCCAGCTACTTCGCCGCCGGCGGCCGCCTGAACGCCATCGCGGCGACGGCAGCGACCGGCTTCACCGCCACCGAGCTCACCGCCGGAACCTGCAGCACGCTGCCGCAGGGCGGCGGCGCGCTCGCGCGGGTGTTCGTGAAGACGGCCAACGACTCGACCGTCTACGTCATCGAGTCCGGCACGCGACGCCCGATCTCCTCCTGGAGCAAGGCCGTCGAGCTGAACGGCGGACCGGCAGTGACCGTACTGGTGGACGCCCCGAACGGGCTGTCCGACATCCCGGTCGGCGCCGGCGTGTAGCAGCCAGCACCGCATCATCGAAAAGCCCCGGCTGGGTGACCAGCCGGGGCTTTTGTGTACCCGGCTGCCAGTGGCGCACCCGGCGGGCAACGCGCCGCGCCCGCCTGGCGCCATCCAGGCACAGCGACGCCGGCCCGCCCGCACCGCGGGCAGATGGAGCTGGGGCTAGGCGGCCGCGCGCGCGGCGCGGCGGCGCAGGCGACCGATCACCACGAGCAGCGTCCAGATCAGGATGCCGCCAACGGCGCTCAGCCAGGCGGCCACCTCGATGGCCCAGCCGGGCGGCTGGAACGTGACGGTGACGACCTCGCCCACCGAGGACTGCGGAATGTCCAGTCCGAGCAGGAAACCGTCCACAGGCTCCGTGGTGAGGCCGGCGTTCTCGGCCGAGTATCCCGGCCACGCCAGACGGCTCAGGGCCACTGTGCCCCCGTCAGCGGGCGCTGAGAGCACCTTCATGGTCACGGAGGTGTCGGTCTGGGACAGGGTCTCGACGCTGGTGCCTTCGCTGGACCACACGACGTCGCCGGCGGGACCGACGGGTTCGTCCCGGCTCCAGACCACGGTCAGTCCGGTGTCGCGCAGAATGCTCCACCCGTCGGGCGGGGTGAGCCACTCCTCGTCGTCGAACGCGACCTTGAGAATCTGGATGTTGTCGATCGAGAGCTGGTCCACCAGCAGCATCCCCGTCGCATCACGCGGCTCGAAGAGACTGGTCAGCAGCTCGGGGCAGGTGCCGCCGAGGTACTGCAGGCACAGCGCAGAGTTGTACGCGGCGAAGCCGATCAGCTGGTACCGGTTCTGTACCTGCGCCGGGCTGAGGTACCAGGTGTTGGCCATCAGGGTTTCCTGCCAGGCGGCGGGGTCGCTTCCGTACGCCAGGGGGTCGCCGACCACGAGCACATCGCCGTCGACACCCTCCAGCACGCCCTTGGGGATGCTGGTGTCGGCGGGCACGTTGTTCATCGACAGCGGGCTCGAGTTCGTGTCGTAGTGCTGGGCCGCGGTCAGCACCAGGCTCACGGCGACGGCGACGGCCGCCACGCTGGCCCAGACCGAGCTCTGCTCCGGTCGGGCACGGCGGAGCAACCACCAGATCGCCCCGAGACCGGCAATCGCGACCAGGCCGCTGAAGATCAGGGCGAGATAGTGTGGCGGCAACTGCGCCCAGGACAGGTAGACGGCGGCCGCGATCACGATGGCGGCGCCGATGATTCGGCCCCGCCCCGGGCGCGGCACCGCTGCACGGCTCAGGGCCACGATGGTGAGCACGATCAGAGTGAGGGCGAAGTAGGGCATGAACCGCACGGGGTAGCGGAGCGGTCCGATCACCGTCGGCAGCAGCACGTAGAGCAGCGACAGGCTCATCACGATGGTCAGATCCCGCACCTGCGAGCGGTTCTGCAGGGCCTTCCGCCAGTCCACGAAGAACAACACCGGCAGGAACCAGGCGATGTAGACGACGGGGCTGGTCGCGGTGGGACCGGACCACCACCAGGAACTCACCTGCGGGTAGCCCGTGGCGATGGTGGAGCTGAAGATGCCGCCGAGGTCCACGCTCATCATGCCGTCGTTGCCCACGATGCTCACGGCGCGGTTGGTGACCGACCCCGTCAGAGCGCCGGGCAGGAAGACCGTCACGGCGACCAGAACCAGTGCGACGCCGACGCCGACGATCCGCAGGGCCTTGGCCCAGTGGCGGCGGATGAGGCTGTCGATGCCGACGGCGAGCAGCACGAAGCCGATCGCGAAGACACCCTGAACGTAGCCGACGGTGACGATGAGATAGCCGACCAGGAAGGCGGGCAGCGGGTTGGCCGAGCGTTGGGTGAGTCGTCGGAGGGCGACCCAGAAGTAGGGAATCAGCGCCCAGACCAGCAGACCGGTCACCCAGGAGGGGGCGTCGAAGTAGATCGTGAAGCCGTTCAGGGTGACGGCGAAGCCGGCCACGTAGGCCAGCGGGGGAGCGGCGCGGTAGGACCGGGCCAGGAGGTACACGCCGCAACCGGCGATGATCAGGAGCAGGACCTTCAGAACTGTCATGAAGACCACTGCGTTCGCGCAGAGGTACGCGGCGATCCCGATGAGCATGATCAGCGGGTTCCAGGTGCCCCACTGGCCCTCGGCGAGGTAGTTGCCGCTGGACCACACGGAGGGGTTGAGGACCGGGATCTTCCCGGCCAGCAGGCTCTGGCCGATGTGGTACCAGACGCCGAAGGCGCCGTTCTCCGAGTCATCCTGGAAGTAGAACCGGCGGTTCCAGATCAGCGGGACCAGGGCCAACACTCCGACGGTCAGTGCGGTCAGCGCCAACCACTTGAGATCGGCGAGCCTGTGCGGGCCGGTGCGGTTCATGGCGGAAGTGTCTTTCGTCGGGGTGGCCGGCTGGGATGAGCCTGACATCAGTCGGTGACCAGGGCGTCGGGGGTGACCGGGGCGCTTTCGCTGTTCCGGGCCACAGCGAGGTAGATGCCGTGCAGCAGAACGCCGGCGGCGGGGCCGACGAGCAACGCGAGCATGGTGCGCTCCAGGAACGGGAGGGGCAGCAGCAGGCAGAGCACCGTGGTCAGCGCCGCAACCACCCAACCGGCGGTGAAGGCGCTGTGCGCATTGCGGGAGAGCACGGCGGGAGCGCTCACGCACAGCGCGCCGACGAGGGCGGAGGAGGCCACGAAGGTCGCGATGACCCAGGCTTCCGGAACACCCTCATTGGGGAACAGGAACGCGAAGACGGCTGGGCCGAGCAGGAAGCCGAGTGCGGCCAGAACCGCGCCCAGGCCCAGGACCAGGGCTTCCAGCTGCAACAGGGAGCGCCAGAACCGTGCCCGGCGGCCGCGGAAGAAGACGATGAGGAAGCTCTGCAGCGCCATCCCCACGACGATCAGCGGGGCCCTGGTGAGGGTGGCGGCGAGGATGACGAGGCCGAGTTCGTCGGCGGACACCGTGGCGGAGGTGAGGCTGAGCACCAGCGGGAACCCGCTGACCATCAGTCCCATCGACGCCGCGGCGACGATGGTACGCACGACGTTCCAGGTGAGGGCGGGCAGCGCGACGTCCAGCTGGGTTCTGCCGACGACGCGGGCCCTGGCGAAGGGCCAGACGACCAGGACGGCGACCGGGAACGGGATGGCGACCGCCCACGCCAGTGGAACGGATCCGGGCCAGAAGGCGAGCGCGATCCCCACCAGGACCAGGCGCAGCACGCCTTCAATGACGATGAGGCCGAAGAGGGCGTTCCAGTGGCCGATGCCGTAGAGCGACCCGGCCAGCACGGCCAGCGGCACGTACGAGGCGGCACCGACGGCCAACGGCAGCACCAGGGACCAGCCGTCGACGGGGAAGACCTGGGCCTGCCACAGCGGGGCCGTGCCCAGCACGAGCACCAGAACGGTCAGGAACGCGGCCAGCGCGAAGACGCCGGCCCGGTTGCGATAGCTGGTGTTGGCTGGGTCGCGCGGATGCGTCGCGCGGGTGACCTCCTGCTGGATGCCCGTGAGCGCGGCGGCGACGAGGAAGATGAACGACCAGAACACGGCGAACACGGCGTACGAGCCGACGCCGATCGTGCGGGGCACCAGCCAGGTGATGACGTACCCGGCAATGCCCACGATTCCGGTCGCGGCGACGATGAGGATGAAGCCTGACGACTTCTGTTTCACATCCTCGTCGGCGCTGGGGGCCGTCACAGCGTCACGCACCATTCCCTTGCATTGAGGCGACGGCATCGTTGACCGCGCCGTCGAAGCAGACCTTCCCGTCCCGCAGGACGATTCCCCGCTTGCAGACCTGGGTGACCATGTCGACGTCGTGGCTCACCACGAGCATGGTCTTGCCCTGGTCGGTGAGTTCCAGGATCTTCCGCTTGCACTTCTCGCGGAACGGGGCGTCACCGACGGCCAGTACCTCGTCGACCAGCAGGATGTCGAGCTCGGTGTGAATCGCGACGGAGAACGCCAGCCTGACGAACATGCCAGAGGAGTAGTGCTTGACCTCGGTGTCGATGAATTCACCGATTTCGGAGAACTCGACGATGTCGTTGAAACGGCGGTCGATCTCGTCCTTGTTCATGCCGAGGATCGCGGCGTTCAGGTACACGTTCTCGCGGCCGGAGAGGTCGGGGTGGAAACCGGCGCCGACCTCGATCAGGCCGGCAACCCGCCCACGGGTGAGGATCCGGCCGGAGTCCGGCCGCATCACCCCGGAGATCAGCTTGAGGAGGGTCGACTTTCCCGAACCGTTGTAACCCAGCAGGGCAACGGACTCGCCCTCCTCGACGGTGAAGCCGATGTCGGAGAGCGCGGAGAAACTCGTCGTCGTCTTCTTCTTCTGAAGCTTGGCGATGAACGATTCCTTGAACGAGTGCGTGTGCCGCAGGATGAACGTCTTGTCGACGCCGTCGATGATGATGCGCGGCAGGACGGGATCAGAGGTTCTGGGCAAAATGCCCCTCCAGACGCTTGAAGACGAGTTGCCCGATAGCAAGGATGATGAGCGAGATGAGCAAGCCGATCAGGCTGAAAGCGGCCAGGTGCGGCGGCTGGGGGAGGGAGCCCGATGTGGTGCTGAACCAGAAGCCGGCGTGGAACAGTTCCACGGCGGAGGTGAGCGGGTTGGCCAGGTAGATGTTGAAGACCCAGGGCGAGACCTTGTCCGCGACCATCGTCCAGGCGTACAGCACCGGAGAGGTCCAGGTCGCGAAGAGGAGGATGAGTTCGACGAGGTTCTGGGCGTCGCGGAATGCGACGTTGATGGCGCCGAAGAACAGTCCGAGCCCGATCGCCAGGGTGACGACGATGAGCATGCCCATGATGATGCTCGCGACCCCGACCAGGGTGGGCACCCAGCCCGCGATCAGGCACACGACCACCAGGATCAGGACCTGCGGCAGGAAGTGCACGAAGGCCACGATCACCGCGGAGATCGGGAACAGTTCGCGCGGCAGGAAGATCTTCTGCACCAGGGCGGTGTTGTCGACGATCGATCTGGTGGCGTTGCCGAAGGCCTCACCGAACAGGTTGATCGCGATCATGCCCGAGAAGAGGTAGATCGGGAAGTTGTCGATGCCCTTGTTCAGGCCGAGGAAGAAGCCGAAGACCAGGTAGAAGACCAGGAACTGGGCGGCGGGCTTGACGTAGGACCATACCCAGCCGAGAACCGAGCCGTGGTACCGGGTGAGAGTGCCCTTCCGGATCAAGAGCTGAAGGAGGTACCGGTACGACAGAGCGTCGATGAGTCCGCGGCTATGGCCGGGGACGGTGAATTCGCTCAGGTCAGCAGGAAATTTTTGACTCACTCGAACTGGTTCCGATCACTTGACTGCGTCAGGGAATGCAAGTGCCAGCTTAGACTTCGTAAGTCCCGCTCCTGAAATCCCGATCTGGGGGAGCGCGGATCGCGCTCTCCCAGTAGGTTCACGGTCACAGCATCACAAAGCTGCAGCCGGAAGGGTGAGCCAGTGGACACTGCGAGGTCAGCGGGAGCTTCCGTACGCGGGCGTCTGGCGCGCGGAGCGAGCGTTGTCCTGGCCATGGCGATGTTCCTGGCAATCCAGGCCGGCATGTACCTGGCGAACCCGGGCTGGTCGATCTCCAGGTTCCGCGCCTTCTTCGAACACGATCAATTGGGCTACCTGGCAATCGTCACGAACTTCTCCGAAGGACAGTTCCTGGACGTCGAACCGGACACCGAAACCGGGTCGAACACCTACCCCAGGGCGTACTACGAGTTTGCCGGACTGGTGGCGCGGACGTTCCACCTGACTCCGATCGCCGCGTGGAACATCACCGGTCTGGCGGCACAGCTGGTGCTGGTCGCCGTGCTGGCCGCGGTGCTCATTGCCGCTGGAAACCGGTGGTGGACAGGCCTGCTGGCCCCGTTACCGTTCATGCTGGGCACCTTTGCCTCGTTTCTCGGGGACGGCTGGTACACCCAGATGGCGTCCCACGCCGTGCTCTGGGGGCCGTTCGCGGTGCTGCACACGCTCAACGGCGAAGCCGTCTCCCTGTCGATTGCCGGGATGGCGCTGCTCGGCCTCGGCTGGCTCTGGTGGCGGCCGCACGGACGCCGCCTCCGAGTGTTCGGCACCATCGGGCTCAGCCTGGTGATCGGTCTGCTCGCGAACGTGCAGACCTATTCCTTCGTCGCCACGGTCTATTTTCTCGCCGGGGTGCTCGCGGTGCTGGCGATCGTCACCGGGCGTTGGCTGATCCTCGGTGCCGTGAGCATTGGGCTGATCCCGGTGCTGTTCGTGTGGGGCCCGCAGGTGGCCGCGGAGTTCGGCCAGCTGCCCGCCCTGGTGTTCGGGCTGCTGCCGATGGCGCCCGGACTGGGGGTGCTCATCATCCGGACTCGGGGCGTGGTCCTTCTGTATTTCGGTGCCGCCGTGCTCGGGGCGGCGCCGCAGGTCATCGTGACCCTCACCGGGCTGGCCTCGGGGGATCCGTTCCTCTTGTACAGGGTCGCGTCGAATTCCCAGCTCGGGGTTCCCCCCGAAGACGGTCTGCTGGGCGGCACGGTGCTGATCGTGCCGCTGGTCGGCATCCTGATCGCGGCCGTGGTCCGGCGGCGGCCAGAGTGGGCGGCCTACGCGGTCGGCTGCGCGGCGGCCTGGCTGCTCCTGGCCACGAACGACCGGTGGGGCGCCAACGCGGAACCGTACCGCCTGTGGATCGACACGTTTTTTCTGATCGCGGTCACCATCCTCCCGGTTTTGGTCCTGGTGGGCAGGGACCTGTTCGCCTCAACGGCCGGGCTGGCCGGGTCTGCGGAGCAACCGGTGCCGCGCGCGGTGCCGCGCTGGCTGGGGGTGGCCGGGTTCGCGCTCGTGGCCGTGCTGGCTGTGCTCTCGATGGGGGACTTCGTTCGCTTCGCCGGGTCCTTCGAAGCCAGGGCGCTGATGGACACCGACACCGACCGGTACCGCGTCGCGGCCGACCTGGCGCGGGACTCGGCCGCAGAGAACCCGGGGACGCTGCTCATCGTGGGACCCTGCCTGGACCCGCGCGTGGTGAAGGTCACCGCGGGGGTCCCGATCGCCTACTTCCACTACGGAATGGCCTGGCCAGAGAAGTTCGACGCGGTCAACGCCATCGTCGCGGCCGGCGTTGCCCTCAACCCGGCGGCGGCGGCCGACGCAAACGCGACCCGGGTACTGACCGACGGGCGCTGCTCGAACGATTGGACCGCGCAGTACGCCGACATCCTGGTGCCGCAGACGAGCCGGTCGTATGTCGCCCCCGATGGTGCGACCGGCACCCTCACCATCTCCACCTTCCGCTGAACGGCGGGGGAGCCGGCGGCTAGACCAGCTCGTTGCGCGGGCTGGGTGACAACATCCGGCGCCAGCTCTGCCCCTGGGCCGCCTTCACCGAGCAGATCAACAGCAGCAGCCAGCCGAACTCGACCAGAACCGTGCTCTCGGCCGCCGAGGTGACCAGAAGCACCACGAGGACCAGGGGCGACCAGACGTACACGACGGGCTTCTTGTTGGAGGCCAGTAGCCAGGACCTGATGAAGGCCAGCGTCACCAGCACCACGAACGACAGGAAGCCCACCAGGCCGACCTGGAAGTACACGTCGAGGAACGCGTTGAGGGCTGAGGAATGCTGGCTCCGGGTGACGAAGTCGAGCCAGCCGTACGGGCTCACGTTCTGGGGCCAGATCCCGGTCCATCCCCAGCCTTCGAGCGGATGCACCTCCACCAGCCGCCACATTTCCCGCCAGAGCGACGAGCGGGTTTCGAACTCGCTGCCGGCGTTGAGCAGGTCGATGATGCCGGTGCGGCCCACGAAGGCGAACAGAGCCGCGAGGACCGTGGTGCCGAGCAGGCTCAGCTGCAGCAGCCAACGGTTCTCGGCGGGGGTGCGGCGCAGCCAGTACAGCGCCAGGGCTGCGATGCCGACGGCGCTCGCCACGACCACGAACACCGGGGAGTGGGTGAGCACCAGGCCCAGGAAAGCCAGCGCGATCGATGCGGCGGCCCGGCCCGGGCGCACCGAGCGGGACCGCAGCTCGATGATGAAGCTGATCGCGGCGATCAGGGAGACCAGGCCCAGGACGTTGCGCGATCCGAAGACACCCTGGATGGGCCCGAGCAGGCTGATGTTGCCCTGGATGCCCAGGAACACGATCGGCAGGTCGAGCAGCAGGCCGGACAGCACCTCGAGGGCGATGGACAGGCCGAGCAGCAGCCGGAGCACATCACCCGTCGCCCGGACGATCTGAATGGTGTCGCGCACCAGGGCGACGTAGATCGCCAGGAACGCGAAGGCCAGCTGATAGGCGACGCCGCCGACCGTGTGCAGCGCATACCCGCTCCACAGGACCGACAGGGCGCACCAGACCAGGAAGACCAGGATCGAGAGCGGCAGCAGTCCGTGCCACTCGATGCTCTGCCGCCGGGCGATCATCGACGCGGTCGCGAGCACAACCAGGCAGACCAACGCGCCGAGCAGGCCCGGCCAGCCCACCAGGCTGCGGAGCAGGTGCGTCGCGAAGGCGAACCCGATGATCAGGTGGGTGAGGGTGGCGCTGAACCGCGGCGAGGCCAGCACCGCGGTGATGGCGTCTGGAACGTAGGGAGGGCGCGCCGGTCCGGTCATCGGCGGCCCAGGCCGAGCAGCTCCGCGTCCGCGCCGGGGCGCTTGGACCGCACGGCCAGGATCACTAGGAGGACCCAGCCCGATTCGACGAGTATCCGGCTCTCGGCCAGGCTCTGCGCGAGCAGCGCCACCGTGAGCAGGAGGGGCAGGAGCGAGGAGATCGCGTACGGCTCCGAGTCGGCGACGCCGAGCCGCGGCCGGTCGACGGCGAGGAACCAGGACCGCCACAGGGTCGAGAGGGTGAGGGCGGCGAAGATGATCAGGCCGAGGATGCCCAGTTGGAGCCAGACATCCAGCCAGGCGTTGTGCGCCTGCAGGTACTGCACGCCCTTGCGCACGGCGAGGCCGTCGAAGGGTTCCACCCACGGCGCCCAGTAGCTCACCCAGCCCCAGCCCACAACGGGCCGCTCGCCGGCCAGGCCGATGACCCGGCCCCAGATGTCGAAGCGACCGGTGAGGTCCTCGCTCTTGCCGAGCAGCGTCAGCAGCGCGGGCGAGAAGGCGACCAGGCCGACCACGGCGGCGGCGAGCACCCCGGCGGCGGTCAGGTAGAGCGGGCGGCGGCCCAACGGCGGCAGCCGGCGCGCCCACAGAGTGAAGGCCAGGGCGACGGCGACGGCGAGGAGGGCGACCGACACGGTGGCCGATCGGGTCAACCACAGCATGACCAGAGCCACAACCACCCAGGTGATGCCCCAACCCCTGGACACGGTGCCGGCGACGAGTTGAACGGCGAACACGATCAGGGCCAGCAGGGCGATGAACCCGAGCAGGTTGCGGCTGGCGACGATGCCCTCGATCGGGCCGCCGTCCAGCAGGAGTCCGCGGGACCAGTAGAACGCCGCGGGGATCTTGCCGCTGTATTCAACCCAGAACGGCAGCACGGCGTGGCCGATGAACACGGCGACGACGACCTCGAAGAGTATCGACAGGCCGAGGATCCACCGCAGGGCGACGGCGAGGGTGCGCAGGAGTTCGGCCCAGGTGAGGCACAGAGCCAGGAACAGGGCGGTGATCGTCGTAATCCACTGCAGGGTGATGCCGATCGCGCTGGCGCCGGGATACGCCGACCAGGCCAGGGAAACCGTGGCGACGAGCATGAACGCGGCCAGCGACTTCGGGAAGCCGCGCCAGCTCCATTTCGGCTTGAGGGAGACGATGAGACCGATGCTGCCGATAAGAATGAACACGGCGATGGCGCCGAAGCCCCACCAGCCGAGCAGGTTGCGCCAGAACTGGCCGGCCAGAACGCTGAAGAACACCAGGGTCGCGAACAGGCGAACGGTGAGGCGGCTCTGAACGGCGGGCATGTGTCTAGGGTACTGGGGCGACCTCCCCTCAGCCTGTCTTCATCGTCTGATACCCTCAGGGGTATATAGCCCTGCCCAGCTCCCGAAGGGAACCCGCATGACCGACATCTCCGTGACCGAACTCGCCGCACTCGCCGACCCCGTCGTGGTCGATGTGCGCGAGCCCTACGAATTCGCAGCCGCTCACACCGCCGGCGCGATCCTGATCCCCCTGGGTGAACTGAGTGCCCGGCTGGACGAGGTGCCGCGTGAGACCCCCGTCTACGTCATCTGCGCCGCCGGGGGTCGCAGCCAGCAGGGCACGGCGTTCCTCGAGCGCAACGGCGTCGAGGCCGTGAACGTGACCGGCGGCATGACCGCCTGGCAGCAGGCCGGACTGCCCACCGCGTTGGACGGCACCCAGCCATGAGCGACAACGCCGTGACCGACGACCAGCGGGCCCTGAGCCAGAAGAAGGTGCTCAATCGGCTGCGTCGCGCCCAGGGGCAGCTGAGTGCGGTCATCACCGCCGTTGAGGCCGGCGGCAGCTGTAAGGATGTCGTCACCCAGCTGGCCGCGGTGTCGAGCGCCCTCGACCGGGCCGGCTTCACGATCGTCTCGTCAGCCATGCGGGACTGCGTCGCAGACCCCGACAACGCCGAATCGCTCACGGTCGACGAGCTGGAGAAGCTCTTCCTCGCCCTCGCCTGACCTGCCGGACCCACCTACCGAGCAGCCGCCTGCCGGGCTGTTCATCGTGCCGCCCGTCGTGCCGCCCGTCTTGCTGTGACGGGGCTACTCGTCTTGCCGTCGGGTTTCGGGGTCGTGCGCCCGGTGTTTCTCGGGTGTGCGCCATGTGCCGGTCGGGTCGATCCAGTGTGGGGCTTTGACTTGGGGTAGCCCGGTGACCATCCGGATTCGCCACCCGGCGGTGTCGATGTTGTGGTGGTGGTACCAGCAGAGCAGCACCCCGTTGCCGACGGTGGTTGTGCCGCCGGTTTGCCAGGGTGTGACGTG